>Ga0137308_100152_pt1 | contig 129781 bp, 111 predicted proteins | sample Inofrocosms_June_FD_97181 | JGI IMG/M metagenome (GOLD analysis project Ga0137308, IMG submission 97181) | Mouse cecal microbial communities from Vienna, Austria - N-Acetylneuraminic and N-Acetylglucosamine D2O microcosms_June | ecosystem: Host-associated > Mammals > Digestive system > Large... | reverse complement strand
CCGTATGCTATTGAGCCAGCGCTTCCGTCATGAGCTTCTTTTCACCCCATACGGGCATCGCATCCCGTCAGCCGGAGAGCCGGTGGCACATATACAGAGGGCGATGTCACGCAAAAAGGAAAAAACAAGGCGGCCATAGCACGGGGGCTCCACCTCTTCCCATCCCGAACAGAGAAGTTAAACCCCGCCGCGCCGATGGTACTGCGAAAGCGGGAGAGTAGGTAACCGCCCCCTATCAACTGACCCCCGACGGCATCCGCCGCCGGGGGTCTTTTTTTTGTCTGCCAGCCCCCCGCCTCCCCGGCCGCACCGCGGCGAGGCCGCCGGGGGTATATTGATAAAACTGTGTGCCCTCTTTGATTGGGTTTTCGGGAATTTTATGAACTTTTCCGGGGAGTGACGGGTTATTATTACAAACGTTGCAACTATGTGTTTATGAAAGGGAATATTGGAATTTTAATGGTGATAGCAGTAATGTGTCCTCCATGTCTTTCGGCGTGGGGGATGCCTGTTATTGATGGTGGTGCCGATGCTGAAGGGACGCCTGTGGCACCTACGGTTGAGGCGCTTGTGCGCACACTTGATGTTATGGCGCCGTTTTCGGCGCAGGTTGATTATGATGTGTCGCTCCCGATGCTTGATGATGACGTTGTATATTCAATCGAGCTGGCATCGGATACAGTTGCCGGTGACCCTCTTTCGGCGGTTGATTACTTGATAAAGTGGAGTCTGCCGGGTAAGGAGGGGGGAGAGCCGTCATCGGGATTCCTGGCTTATTTTGACGGTCATCATTACCGTTATCGCGACCATCGTTTGCAGGAATATCATTTTGAATGGGATTCTATCCCTTTTCAGACCGGTCGTGGAGGTGTTCAGGGGAATGGACAGTTTGTAGAGTTGCTGCCACAGTCGATTTCGCGTGAGTTACACGAAATGATTCATTCCGGCGACTACACGGTGGGTTATGAGCCGGTGGCTGTTGCTGACGGGAGGGAGGTAAGTGTTGTAACCGCGTCGCAGAGTGTGAGAGGTTTTGTGGGGCGAAATTATAAACTTGTTGTCGACAGGAAAACGGGTGTCCCGATCCGTATAGATAATGAATATAACCCCGGCCAGATAAGCGAGCAATCGGTTACGGTGAAGTTTGCTTATCCTGCGGGTGATAACCGCCTGGCTACGGTTACTTCGGAAAGTGAGTTGATGGCGATGTATCCCGAGGTTTTTGAGAAATTCCGTGAAAGCAATTACCGCATAGAGAATCTAAGGGGTTTGCCGATGCCGTCGTTTTCCCTTCCTACGGTTACGGGGGAGCGCTATTCGCGTAATCGTGGCGATGCGTTCAAAGCCCCGACCTTGATTGCCATTATCGACCCGCAGGTGGCAACGGCAGGTTTGACTATCGCGGCCTTGAGGGAAGCGGTTGCGAAGATGCCTCGCGACATTGATCTGGTTTTGGCCTTTATGGGGAGCAATATCGACCAGATAGAAGGGATTACGGGTGCGCCATCATATGGTGAAGCCGATTTGATTTCAGCAAAATCGCTGGCTCGTGATTGCGGTACGACGGTGTTTCCGACGGTATTGGTGGTCGAACCTTCGGGAATAGTGGCAAATGTGTTGCTCGGATTCAACAACTCCCTTGCCGAGGATGTTATACAGTCATTAGCACTTGTGAAATGATAGGGGAACGCCGGTGTGGCTTTTCATACTTCGGTTAATCATTTTGCAACATGCTTGATTTGCTTAAAATTATACGATATATGGAGACAGTTTATTTTAAAGGAACCCCTTGCCACACTTGCGGCAACATCCCGTCGGTGGGTCAGAAAGCCCCGTGCTATACGTTTGTAACCCCGGAACTCAAGGAGGTCAATTGTGCAGATTTCAAAGGCAAGCGCGTTGTGCTTAACGTGTTCCCAAGCCTTGACACGCCTGTGTGTGCTGCCAGTGTGCGTCGTTTCAACCAGGAAGCTTCGACATTGGAGAATACCGTGGTTCTGTGTGTGTCGATGGATTTGCCTTTTGCCGCCGGACGTTTCTGTGAGGCTGAGGGGCTTAAGGATGTGATTCCCGCTTCGGCGTTCCGTTCGCCTATGTTTGCCGAGAAGTATGGCCTTGAATTGGTCGACGGCCCGTTGGCCGGATTGCTTACCCGCGCCGTAATCATTTTGGACGGTGACAGGAATGTGATTTATTCCGACTTGGTGGAGGAAATAACCGAGGAACCGCGATATGACGAGGCTCTTGAAGTGTTGCGCCGTTGATTTGGAATAGTCAGATTTGTGGTTTTAATATGTCAGCGTCCTGCTTGAAAACGGCAGGACGCTTTTATTTTATTGTCATAATCATGGAAAATCGCTATTTTTGTATCTGCTTAGTAATGTAGTGTTTCATATATGGCTAAAGATAAACACGGGATACCGTCGAAGACGAATGTTGCGCGCCTGCTTGACAAGGCGGATATTCCTTATGAGTTGATTCCTTATGAGGTTGACGAGGAAAATCTTGCTGCCGGGCATGTCGCGGAACAACTTGGGGAGGATATAAGGCAGGTGTTTAAAACCCTTGTGCTGCAAGGGGAGTATCCTGGCCGTAATTCGGCGCGTTCGAATGCCGCAGGTTATTTCGTGTGTGTGATTCCCGGGGATGCAGAGGTGGATTTGAAGAAGGCCGCCAAGGCAGCCGGGGCTAAGAAGGCCGACCTGATACCTATGAAGGATCTGTTGCCCCTTACGGGCTATATCCGTGGGGGATGTTCGCCGGTAGGGATGAAGAAGCCGCTGCCCACGTTTTTTCATTCGACTGCAATGGATTTCGGGTATATTTTTGTCAGTGCAGGTGTGCGCGGGCTGCAAGTGCGCGTAGCGCCGGATAGATTGATTGACTATGTAGGTGCTGAGGTCTGCGACCTGGTTCATTGCGTGTCAGTGGAAAATTGTGAGGAGGCCGGAGTATGAACAGTTTTGGTAATATGTACAGGCTTACTTCGTTTGGCGAGTCGCACGGACGGGCCATAGGGGGTGTTATCGACGGGTTACCATCCGGGATGGTGTTTGATTTGCGGGAGCTCCAGGCCGGCCTTGACCGGCGCCGTCCCGGCCAATCCGCACTTGTTTCTGCACGTAACGAAAAAGACAGGCTTATAATCCTTTCAGGGATAATGGGATGGAATCCTGAAAGCGGTGCAGTTCCTTTGGAAGCCGGTATGGAGCAAGGGATATCCCTGGGTACACCGATAGGGTTTATGGTGGAGAACCATGATGCACGAAGCTGTGATTATGACGAGCTGCGTCACATCTACCGCCCTTCGCATGCCGATTATACATGGGATATGCGTTACGGTATCCGTGACTGGCGTGGAGGCGGACGAGCGTCGGGACGCGAGACCATCAGCCGCGTTGTGGCCGGCGCTTTTGCATCGCAGGTGCTTGCAGGGAAAGGGATTTCCGTCGATTCAAGGATATATTCGCTGGGAACATTGAAAGACCCTTCGGAAGAGGATGTGGTTGACGCCTTGACTACGGCCCGTGCAGATGCCGACAGTATAGGCGGTGTGGTGGAGTGCCGCATTGCCGGGATGCCGGCCGGGATAGGGGAACCAGTTTTCGGCAAAATGGAACAGATGCTTGCCTCGGCAATGCTTTCCATAGGTGGTGTGAAGGGATTTGAGTATGGCTTGGGGTTTGACGGTTCCCGTTGGTGGGGTAGCGAATGTGTGGACGAGTTTAAGCCTGCCGTTGACCGATGCGGGATTTCGACTGTCACGAATCATTCCGGGGGGATACAGGGTGGTATTACCAACGGTATGGAAATTATTTTCAGGGTGGCAGTGAAGCCTACCGCTACAATAGCCCGTGAGTTGCACACTGTCGATGACAGCGGACGTGCGGTGACATTCACGGCCAAAGGGCGTCATGACCCTTGCATCCTTATAAGGGTGCGCCCGGTTATCGAGGCCATGGCTGCAATGGTGATGCTTGACGCATTGCTGATGAAGTCGGCGTCGTCTCTGTAAACGTGGCTTGTCAATCCCGGTTTATATTGTAGGATTTATGGGACGTTACTATAAAGATTATGCTGATTTCCTGAGAGAGGTTTTTCCCGGGAACAAGATGCAGAAGCTGACAGTGAATGCCGGGTTCAGCTGCCCGAACCGCGACGGTACGTTGGGTAGCGGTGGATGTGCCTATTGCAATAACGCGTCATTCTCACCTATGCTTGGAGGAGGGGAAATCGCTACGCAGATTGAAAATGGTAAGCGTTTTTTCTCAGGAAAGTATCCTGAGATGCGTTATATAGCCTATTTTCAAAGCTACACCAATACGCATGCCGGAACAGGGCGGCTTCTTGACCTCTACCACGAGGCTCTTGCGGTCGACAAAGTGGATGGTTTGATTATAGGTACGCGTCCTGACTGCGTTTCCGACAAACTGCTCCATGCTTTGGCCGACATCGGCAAACCTGTGATTATGGAATATGGCGCGGAAAGCAGTCATAACGCCACTCTTGCCGCTGTCAACAGGTGTCACACATGGGAACAGACTGTTGATGCCGTGCAGCGTACTGCCGGTGCAGGTTTGCGGGTAGGTCTGCATTTTATCATGGGACTGCCCGGTGAGACGGAATCCGCCATGATGCAGACTGTGGAGCGGCTTGGGCGCCTGCCTGTAGATACTGTCAAATTCCACCAGCTCCAGATTATAAAAGGCACCACGATGGCACGGGAATGCGAGGGTGATTGGGAATCGGGGTCGCTTAAATTCCGCGGACTTTCGATAAAGTCGTTTTCTGTCGACGAGTATGTCGACCTTTGCGTGAGGGTTGTTGAGCGGCTGCGTTGCATCAACCCCGACATAGCGATAGAGCGTTTCATCTCGCAGGCGCCTGCCGACTTGTTGCTATCTCCCAGATGGGGATTGAAAAACTATCAGTTTGTGAATCTGCTGAACAACCGTCTTTCACGGGGTCGGATATAATGGCATGTAAGCCATGTGGGCTTCGCTTCCCCCTGGTGCTTTAGTTTTACCGATTGCCGTTATTCCGAAATCCCATAGCCGGAGCCGAACTTTGCCGTTACCATTATGTTATTTTGCATATAGATTCAAAATGACATAAGATATGTTGACTCCGATGACAGTGTGGCTCAGTGTGGCCGTTTGTATGATAGCGTTGGCGGTTTGCCGGATTTTCCGGACAGCTGCCAAGGGTGCGAAAGGTTTCCATAAAAAATTTATAGAAATCGCGTCCGAACGTGAGGTGATATGGGTTCCAGGCGATATGCCTGTAAGGGATAATGATGATTACGAAGATGCCGACGACCTCTGAGATTACCGATGCGGAATTTTCCGTATTAAAGGATACGGGGCGCTTCCTGGCCGACTATGCGGCGCTTCTGTTGAAAAGCGGTGCCACCTGTGTGCGGTTGGAAAAAAGCGTGAACCGAATGGCCTATGCCTGGCATACGGATGTGGCCATTACAATCACGCCACACCATATTCATCTTACTATCGCTGATGCTGAGTGCGGCGACTCGTTCACCATAATCAAAGGAATCGATAAGACTGCCATAAGCTACGACATTATAACACGGCTCAGCCGTCTGAGCTGGGCTGTTGCCGACAACGGGCTGTCGGTTGAGAATGCCCGGAGCGCTATGGTTGAAATAATGCATACGCCTGTGGCCGACAGGCATTGGGTGCTTTTTGCGGTTTCATGTGCAAATGCCTCTTTCTGCCGTTTGTTCGGTGGCGATATAGTGGCTATGGCGACGGTGTTTGCAGCCACTATTGCCGGATATTATCTGAAGCAGGTGTTGTCGGGGTGTAAGATTGATGTGAGGATTGTGTTTGTGTTGTGTGCTTTTGTATCGTCAGTCCTTGGTGCCACCGACTGGCTTTTCCATATCGGTTCGACCCCTGATGTGGCCTTGGCCACAAGTGTGTTATACCTGGTTCCCGGCATACCGTTCCTTAATTCGTTCAGTGATATGATTGACGGTCATTACGTGTGTTTTTTCAGCCGTCTGACCGATGCCGTGATTCTTACAGGGTGTCTTTCGGTGGGACTATGTGCCGGGATGATGCTTATGCATGCAGGTATGTTCTGATATAATACGTACTTATGTTTTTCGATATGATATGTGGATTTTTTCAGGATGCATTGTTTGCAGCCATAGCCGCTATCGGTTTTGCCGCTATAAGCAATCCCCCGCGTAATGCTTATGCGTATTGTGCCGCGATTGCGGCTACGGGTCATTCGGCGCGCTACCTGATTATGCAGCCGGGGGTGTTTGCACTTCCGATTGTCCCGGCAAGCGCCTTGGCGGCTTTCCTGGTGGGATGTATGGCGGTGCTTCTATCCCCGCGTGCCAAGGTCCCGGCTGAAACGTTTCTGTTTCCATCGTTATTGCCGATGATTCCTGGCATCTATGCATATAAGGCTTTCGGAGGAATAGTGATGTGCCTGGGGCAGGCGGGTGAGGATTCGTTCATGCACAGCCTGTATCTGTTTGCGAGCAACGGCATGACATGTTTCTTTATCATCCTGGGGATGGTGGTTGGTGCCACAATGCCCATATTCCTTATGAAGAGGGTTTCATTCAGGGCGACACGTCGGTTGTAGGGTCGTTTGTAAGAATCATGCGGAAGGGGGATATGGGAAAAGTCAATGGTGACTTCTTGCATAAAAAACGTATTTTTGCAGGATGATAGCATCCGTGGGATGGATTGTTGTTTATCGAAGTAGTTGATGTCTTTATTGTCGCTTCGAAGATGCTGAGGTCAGGATGACGTCACATAAATCAAATCGAAAAATGGAACTACGCCAGTTGAAATATTTTCTGAAGATAGCGGAAACCTTGAATTTTTCCGAGGCTGCCAAAGAGCTGTGTATAACCCAAAGCACGTTGTCGCAGCAAATCAAGCAGCTTGAGGACGAATTCGACACCCGGCTGTTTGCCCGTAACAGCCACGGGGTAGCCCTTACGGAGGCGGGCGACGAGTTGTTGCCGTTCGCACGCAACACCGTAGGGGCTGCGGATGTGTGCCGGGAGCGGATGTGTGATTTGCAAAACATGCTTGTAGGGGTTCTGAATATCGGTGTTACATATTCTTTCAGCCCCATACTCACTGAAACGATATTCACGTTTATCAGGAAATTTCCTGGTGTAAAACTCAATGTGTGCTATAAGCCGATGGCCGAGCTGATGGAGATGCTGCGCCAAAGAAAGATTGATTTCGTCCTTGCGTTCAAGCCCTCGGTGCCGATGCCTGACGTGGAGTCACATATATTGTTTCAGAACTATCTGGCCGCTATTGTAAGTGCAAACCACCCGCTTGCTTCCCGTGAGAATGTCAGTCTCGACGATATGGTGCCATATAGTGTGGCCCTTCCGTCGAAAGGGCTGCAGGCCCGTAATGCCCTTGAAAAAATACTTGAGCGCCATCCTTACCCCCTTCGGATACATATCGAGCTTAATGACCCTGATATATTGCTTGACCTTGTGCGTAAAAGTTCCATCGTGACAATCCTTGCAGAGGCATCGGTGCATAACCAGCAGGGGGTTAAAGCGGTGAGGATTGATATTGACGACAATGAGATGGCAGGGTGTGTGCATACGCTACGGAATGCCTATCACAAGCGGTCGATGCAGGAGTTCGTGCGGCTTCTCAGCGAGTCGATGGCGGTCAGGGAGCGTGCCAATGCCTGGCTTTAAAGGCTCTAGCCTAAGCGCGTGATGAGAAGGCGACGTGGCGGTTGTAGACGAAGTTGCAGAGTGTGTAGATGCACATGCCGATTACGGTGGCGGCACCATAGCCTGACAGGGTGAAGCCGCCGATTTGCCACAACATGGCTCCGAGAGGGGAAAGGGTGGTTGCGCCCCACACGAAACATAGCTGTATGAGATAGCATATACCGCATCCGATGAAAAATTTCACGGCTTCGGCGGTCATTTTGCCGTGGGAATTAAACACCCATCCACGGTTCCACAAAAATGAGTTGGAAATTCCGGCAAGATAGCCTAGGGCGTTGGAAAGATAAGGGTCAATGCCTATTACCGATTTGCAGAGCATTATCACCAAAAGGGTGACGGCGGTGTTTATCCCCCCGACTATGATGAATTTCAGGAATTGTATGTTCCGGCGGCTGTTCATTTGGTGTTGTCGGAGGGTTGGTTTTCGGATGTCGTGTCTGAACCTGGGTCTGATTCGGATGGGCTGGGTTTGTTGTCGGCATGTTCGTAGGATAGCACCGGTAATGACCAGTTCCATCGCAGGGTACACATCCTGATCAAGATTATGGTCAGCGCACATGTGAGTTGCTGGGCTATTTCCGAGCCGCCGCATGCCATGACGCCCCAATAGGCCGCGCCGCCTGCGAGGCATGCGGTTGCGTAGATGTCTTTGCGGAAAAACAGAGGTTCCTGGTTTATGAGAATGTCGCGGAGCACCCCTCCGAATGAGCCTGTGATGCTTCCCATCACGATTCCTACCCACATGGGGTAACCTTCTGCCAGAGATTTCTGTATGCCTATCACAACGAACAAGGCGAGGCCGAGGGTGTCGAACAGGAAAAGCATGCGGTTATTGCTAACCAGCAGTTTTCGGAACAATATGACCACGGCGAGGGCAAGCCCGGTCACACCCAGGTAAAGCCATGTCTGCATCCAGAACACGTTGATACCCAGCAGGAGGTCGCGCAATGTCCCCCCTCCGATTGCTGTTACCAACCCGACGGTGTAGGCTCCGAACCAGTCGAAGCGATGAAACGCGGCCAGGCGTATGCCGCTTATTGCAAAGGCTATAGTGCCGATTACTTCTATTATGAAAAGAAATGTCGATTCCAATTGTCAGCGATCGGATTTGGTTTTATTGTAATATCTGCATACTTCGGTAAGCGTGCAGTTGAGGCAGTCGGGACGCCTTGCTTTGCAGGTGTAGCGTCCATGAAGAATCAGCCAGTGGTGTGCCCTCGGTATAAGTTCGCCGGGGATGTTTTTGACGAGGGTTTTCTCGGTTTCAAGAGGTGTGCGTGACCCTGTTGTGAGACCAATCCGTTCCGACACGCGGAACACATGGGTATCGACAGCCATTGCCGCCCTGTTCCACACCACGGCGAGCATCACGTTTGCAGTTTTGCGCCCTACGCCCGGTATCTTCATCAAATCGTCGATATTGTCGGGGATTTCGCCGTTGAAGTCCTCTACAATCGTTCGGGCTGCCCCTATCAGTGAGCGGGTTTTGTTGTTGGGGTAGGATACGGATTTAATGAGTTCGTACACGGCTCCGGGGGTTGCCGCTGCGAGTGAAGGCGCATCGGGAAAGGCTTCGAACAGCGCAGGGGTAACCATATTGACCCGTTTGTCGGTGCATTGAGCCGACAAGATTACAGCCAGCAGCAGGTGAAACGGGGTGTCATAGTGAAGCTCGGTTTCCGCCGTAGGGATGGCTTTGTCGAGCAGTTCCAGTGTTTGCCTGTAGCGTTCCTTTATAGTCATTCGGGTTTGGATGGTGTCGGTAAGGGCTTATGGCTGCAATTTTTCCATCCTGTCAGCCTGCCAATGTTATTGTGTTGATTATTTTCCCGGTGAGTTTCAGCCCGAGCGCGCAAAGCAATATCCCGCCGATAACGCTGCTTCCGACATAAAGCGCCGATTGAAGCACCCGCCCGGTCTGGATAAGGGCGAAAGCATCGAGTGCAAACGTCGAGAAGGTGGTGAAGCCTCCGAGGAAGCCTGCTATTAGCAGGCGGCTGAGCCAAGCCGGGGCATTGACCCCGTTGAGGATAGCCCATATAACACCTATGGCAAAGCATCCTATAAGGTTGATTGCCAATGTGTAATAATGTTTCTCGAAGAGAACGGGCGTTGATTGCTGTATGCCGTAGCGGCACACCGCCCCTGTGGCACCTCCGATGGCGACAAACACTATATCAGCCAAAAGCGAAGCCATGTGTGGAATCAGTGGGCGTGGGTGAATTCGCCAAGGAACCGCACATCGTTTTCCGAGAATAACCGCAGGTCGTTAACGCGGTATTTCAGGTTGGCGATGCGTTCAACCCCCATACCGAGGGCATAACCGTTATATTCTTTCGAGTCAATGCCGCAAGCGTCGAGAACGTTGGGATCTACCATCCCGCAGCCGAGAATTTCAACCCATCCGGTGCCTTTGCAGAACCCGCATCCTTTGCCTCCGCAGAGGTTGCATGAAATGTCCATTTCAGCTGATGGCTCGGTGAACGGGAAGTAGCTGGGGCGCAGGCGTATCTTGGTTTCCGCACCGAACATTTCGCGGGCAAAGTAGAGAAGTGTCTGCTTAAGGTCGGCAAACGAAACGCCTTTGTCGACATACAGCCCTTCCACCTGGTGGAAAAAGCAGTGTGCGCGTGCGGATATGGCTTCGTTGCGGTAGACGCGTCCGGGGCAGAGGATTCTTATAGGCGGTTTGGAATGTTCCATCACGCGGGTCTGGACCGAGGATGTGTGTGTGCGCAGCAGCACGTCGGGGTTGCGTTGGATGAAAAAGGTATCCTGCATGTCGCGTGCCGGGTGGTCATCGGCAAAATTCAGCGATGAGAACACATGCCAGTCGTCTTCGATTTCGGGGCCTTGCGCCACGGCAAAACCCAGGCGCCTGAAAATCGATATGATTTCGTCGCGCACTAACGACAGGGGGTGGCGTGTGCCAAGTTTTACAGGCGACGGCGTGCGGGTGAGGTCGAGTTCGTCAGTCCCGTCCTCGCGCAACTCTGTTGCTTCCTTCAGGGCGTTGATTTTTTCAGTAGCCAGTGTCTTAAGTTCGTTGATGGCCACGCCTACGCTTTTCTTTTGGTCGGCGGGGACATTTCGGAAATCGGCCATGAGGGCGTTGACCGCCCCTTTTTTGCTCAGGTATTTCAGGCGGAGGGCTTCGACCTCGTTTGTATCGCTTGCCTGGAGCGCTTCAATCTCAGCCTTTAAGGCATTTATACGATCTAACATTTTGTGTGGGCTTATCTATGAAGTCGTAACGGCCACTATCCCCAAGGGATGGCCTTAAATTAGTTCTGATGAGGCTATCCGCTGATTATGAAGCCTTTTGGCTTGATTTCCGGATAACTTACAATGATGGTGCAAAGTTACAAAATTTCGGGCAACCACCCAATTATGACGGACGTTTATAAAGTCGGCCCGATTTCAAAAAACTTAAGTAAGTCATGAAAATTATTACTCATAAAACCTATAATCCGGCTTTATATTCTCTGCGGCATCCTTTCGCCGCTTTTTATCCTCATCTTCAGTCGTGTAGCGAGCTACACTCCTTCATCTTCGGACAAAAATCGACTGAAAGTATGCTCTCAGACAATATAAAATAATTTCCACGACTTACTTAAGAATCAATACCTGAGTGGTTATAATATTCCGTGTGATGCTGATTTTATGAAATTTAATACAGGTGTGAAAATTAATTGCCCGCATGATGGGTAATTTTGCATTGTAAACCCTTAATAACAGGAGGAGTTAGATATGTATGCTGATAATCTTTTCACCCTTAACAATGTTCCCACCCTCTCCGTGGGTGGTGGATTCGGCTCTATCGAGACATCGCGTGGCTGGGAAATGCCTGTAGGCACACGCGACGAGGTGTTTGTAAGTGTGGTTCAATATGGCCGCATAGTGCTTGAAAAATCATTTTCGGGATTCGGCAGCGTGGCCGAATTGCTGAGTACGGTCAGAATGTGTCTTGGTTCCATCGGAGGCCTGGTAACGGTGAATCTCCGTAACCGCACGTGTGGCATGACAGCCAAACGGGTTATGCGGCTGGGGCGTCCGGCACCATCAATGCCTGCGATGGCCTGAGTATAATTTTATACAATTTCTTAGCTGAGGGGATATTCTGTTTGGCCTAGATAAAAAAGAGCGGTGCTGTGTCGGGATTCTGACACAGCACCGTCGGTATTTTCTAAGGAGCAGGAATTACATAAAGCATAGAATCAGGGCCTGTGCCGCTACCACACGCATGAACATGGTGAGAGGGTAGACTGTGGAGTAGGCAACTGCCGGGGCATCGCTGCCTGTGGAGTTGTTGGCATAGGCAAGGGCAGGGGGGTCGGTATATCCGCCCGACATCATGCCCATTATGGTAAGGTAGTTTATTTTATAAACACCACGGGCAATGCATCCTACAACCATCAACGGGACGAATGTTATTATGAATCCCCATATCACCCACCACATGCCCTGGTAGTTGAACACGGTGTCGGCGAAACCTTTCCCGGCGCCTATACCCACAGCGGCAAGGAAGAGGCATATGCCGAGTTCGCGCAGCATCAGCGATGCGGATGAGGAGGTGTAGGTTACGAGTTTCACCTTATATCCGAACCGGCTTAACAGGATTGCCACAACGAGCGGGCCACCGGCCAGGCCGAGTTTCATGCCGAACCCTACGTTGATTGATCCGAGTATGATACCGAGCATTATGCCTATGAAGATTGTGACAAGGTTAGGCTGGTTGAGGCGCTTCATCGAGTTGCCGAGCTTTGAAGCAAGGCGTTCGATGTCGTTGAGGTCGCCTACCACGGTTATGCGGTCGCCCATTTGCAGGCGCAGGCCGGGTGAAGCCAGGAGGTCGACCCCGGCACGGTTCACGCGTGTGCAGTTGAGGTTATAGCCTTTGTGGAGGCGCAGGGTGCCGAGTGGGGTGCCGTTGTATTCGCTACGGGTGATGAGGATGCGGCGCGACACCACGTTGGCGGGAGCTACTTCCTCCCATTCTTCATCTCCCATCTCGATGGAATGACCCAGCACTGCGGCGAAGCTGTGTTCGTCCTGTGCCGACATTACCACGTAAAGCTTGTCGCCCACATGGATTTCAGTACTCGATTTCGGAATGATGATGTTGCCTTCGCTATCCATCAGTCGCGACACTACGAAGTCGCAATGGATTATGTCGTGGAGTTGCAGGAGTGTCTTTCCGTTTACAAGCTGGTTGGTCACCTCGTAGGATACAAGGTGGGGCTTCTGCTGGCTGTCTTCGGTTTCGCGGTTTATTTCAGCGATTTCGTTTTCTATTTTAACGCGGAAGATTGCCTTGACCAGAAGGATTGATGTGATGATGCCGAGAACTCCGAGCGGGTAGGCGGCTGCATAGCCCATCGACATGGTATTGACTGCTTCGAGGTTGCTGCCGACGGCCTGCTGCGCTGCGGCAAGACCGGGGGTGTTGGTCACGGCTCCCGACATGACGCCGACCAGGGCGTTGATCGAGGTTTTGCCGTCGATGAAATAAATCGCGACCACAATGCCTACATTGAGCAGGATTCCCAGCACGGCAAGCATGTTTAAACGCACACCGCCTTTTTTGAAAGAGGAGAAGAATCCGGGGCCTACCTGCAGGCCGATTGCGAAAATGAACAGAATCAGGCCGAATTCACGCACGAACTTGAGTACTTCCGGTTGTATCTCATAACCGAAATGCCCCATAAGGATACCTACGAAAAGTACGAATGTGACGCCGAGCGACACTCCCCAAAAACGGATTTTCCCGAGATAGATGCCCGCCGCTATCACAAACGACAGCAGGACGAGCGTGGAAGCCAACGACGTGTTGCCTGGCCAAAGCAGCTCCTGTAGAAATTCCATATTGCTCTTTTTACCTTAAATGATTGATATGTAGAATTGTATGAATTCAACGGCATTTGTGGATGCAAAGTTACGGCTTTTTTCCGAGATTGCCCCAACGGTGTGTGATGAATTACGGAAATAATGCTGTAATGAAAGGCATTGGAAAGATGTGCCGGAACAGGGGGATGTGTGGCGGGCTATAGTGCCAGCCGCAGCAATGTGCCGGTTGATTCGGCGATGTGGTCGGCATAGTGTTCGCGCAGTTCGGTGACCGACCGGAAGCCCCATGTGACCCCGGCAGATTCCACGCAGGCGCGTCGTGCGGTTTCCATGTCGATGCCCGAATCGCCTACATAGAGCACATCGGATTTCGGGGTCGGGTGTTTCGACAGGATTTCGAATACGATCGAGGGGTCGGGTTTTACCGGCACACCCTCTTTCTGCCCTTCGACGGCCGCCCAGGGTATGCCGGGGAAAAAATGGTTCACCAGGTGCTCGACAGCATCCTGGTATTTGTTTGACGCTACCGCTACCGCGATTCCACGCGAGGTGAGCTGTTCGAGCAGCTCGGGGATGCCGGGGTAGGGTTCGGTGAAGTCCGACATGTGTTTGCCGTAATATTCTTTGAAATATTCCCGCATCATCTCGATGCGTTCGGGATTGCGGGCGCTTTCAGGCAGCACTCGTTCAAGCAGTTTGGTGATTCCGCTACCTACAAATTTAGGGTAGGCGGAAACGGGGTGGGTTGGGAAGCCGCATTGTGTCAGCGCATAATTGGCGGCGGCTCCAAGGTCGGCAATCGAGTTCAGCAATGTGCCGTCGAGATCGAAGATTACGAGCTTTTTCAATTGGATGGGAGTTAAATCTATGTAAATAAGCAATTCATTCAGAAAGGGTAGCCTACTGAGAAATGGAATGAGAAGTCGCGGTGCCAGTCGGGGTGCAGCAACGGCCATCGCTCCTGGCCGTAGGCTGGGTTATGTGCCTTGACCCCCATGTCGAAACGCAGCAGGAAGTAGTTGAAGTCCATTCGCAAGCCCAGTCCGTAGGCAAGGGCGATTTCCTTGTAGAATGTTTTAAACCGGAAAAATCCTCCGGGCTGGTTGGGATAGTTCCTTATAGTCCAAATGTTTCCTGCATCGATGAACACTGCGCCTTCAAATACCCAGAAGAGCTTGTTGCGGTATTCGAGATTCAGAATCAGCGAAATGTCGCCGCATTGGTTGATAAAGTCGGTTACCGAGTTATGCGAATCATATGCGCCCGGGCCGAGGGTGCGGACACTCCAGCCTCGGACACCGTTGGCGCCTCCGGCATAGAAGCGCTTTTCAAACGGCACCATCGATGAGTTCCCGTAAGGGAAGGCTATACCGCCTCCGGCATGAAACGAGAGGGAATTGCGGTCGGAGAAGCGGTGGTTGATGGTGTAGTCGATTTCCCCTTTGAGGTACTGGGCGTATTGTATGCCGAAAATTTTGTATGCCCCGTCATGGCGCTTCTGTCCTGCCAGTGACGAAATGGCATATAGCAGTGCGCCTGCGGTTTCGGCCGAAGCCCTTACGGTGTAGGTGTTTTCCTGGGGTTCCAGCCGTTCGAGGGTGGATGTGGCAGGGCGCCGGTTTGTGTGATACCAAGTGTAGCCCATGCGCATGATGAAATGGTCTTCATAGCTGTAGCGCAGCAAGGGGTTGTCGGGGGCTATGTTGTCGATGAAGTTTATGGTGGAGCGGGGCAGGTTGACCACGTTGATGTCGATGAGGTCGAAAGTGCGCCTGGTGCGGTTAGAGCGGTCGGCCCATTTGTACCGCCATGCGCCACCGGCAATCACGCGGGTGTATTCAGGGCGTTCCTGCCGCATGAATATGACGGCGAATTCGGTTGATGCCCGCATTTTTTGTTTGAACGACGAGCGCAGGAACGGCGCCATGAATTTAGGGAACGTTATGCCCACTTCCGACGCAAGCTCGGTGTAGCTGTCGTTGATGAGGTTCTCGAAATCGCCTGAAAGGCTTTCATATGCTCCGCGGAGTTTGAATGTGAGCATTTCGCCTCCGTGAGCCAGGTTGCGGTGCTGGTAGGTGATTCCGCCCCCGACCCCGAAATCACCTTCGGAATTCGTGCCCTCAAGTTCGAGTGTCACACCCATTTTCTTGGTCCGCGACAGCAGGATATAGGCGTCGAGTGCTTCCATGTCGCCTATCCGGCCTGCCGGACGGGTCACAATGTTCACATAACGTAATATTGCCAGGCGGTTGAGGGCTTCGTAGGTGCGGTCGATGCCCGATGTGCTGTAAAGCTGGCCGGGGCGTATGAACACCTGTTCGGCCAGTGCGCCGGGCGACAGGTAGCGGTCGGGGCCGTAGAGTATCTCCAGCCCCTGGCATTTCACGGTGTCGCGGTTGGCGAAGGCCAGGTCGGAGGTGTTGTCGCCTGGGGAGAAGTCGGGTACGACGATTACGTTGCGATACACGTATTGCCGGTGGTTGGCAATATAGGCCAGCACCTGCTCGGCAGCCGGTGGCGGGAGTGCGGGCGGTGCCGTTGTTTCCGACGGTGTGGATTTCGGATTGCGCAACACCATCGTGAGGTCTACGTTTTTGGAACCGGCCACGGTGTCGGCAATGAATGTTACATATTCCTTTGTGAATGCGAAATATCCTTTTTCGCGCATCCTTTCGGCCACTACGGTGCGTTGGGCGTCGAGGTTCTTCATGTCAAGCAGCCCTCCGGCCTTTACGGGCAGTGACATCGAGTCGGCCAGTACGATTTCACGCAACGACGGGTCGTCGAATTCATAGGCTATCGATTCGATGACATGCGGCGCCCCGGGATAGAGGTGGTAGGTGACGTCGATTTTCCGGTCTTTCGACGATACCGCCTCATATTCAACTTCGGCATCGTTGTAGCCGCTGTTGATAAGTGCGAGTTTGAGCTGGCGGGCTGACTGGTCGGTAAGCAGTGAGTCGAAAATCACCGGTTCCTCGCCGATTTTGCGTAGCCAGCGGTTGAACCGCCCGGTCGAGTCGCTACCTGAAAGGTTGTAGACTCCCAGCTGAAGCCTTGCGACACCCAGCACCTTGTGGTTGGGGGTCTGGCGGAGGTAGTTGTAGAGTGCGCGTGTAGGGATTTGCGCGCTGTCCTCGACCGATAGTGTCACCTTGTCGAGAAGGTAGCTTCCCCTGGGCACATGACGCGTGGCGCTGCACCCCGTGAGAAGGAGTGCAGCTGCCAGTGCGTATATAATATGCCTTATTGAAAGTGGCAAGGTCAAGGGTGGATGCCTGTTCGAATGGTGTTGGGGCGGTATCCTTGCCGTTAGTCCATAAGTTTGCGGTAGCGTCGGCGCGGGAGTTCTTTCCCTCCGTTCTGAGCCTTTTTGTAAGCTTCATAATCGGAATATGAACCTTCGTAGAACACTACTTTCCCGTCGCCCTCGAACGAGAGGATGTGGGTGCAGATACGGTCGAGGAACCAACGGTCGTGGCTCACTACCACTGCGCATCCGGCAAATGCTTCCAAGCCTTCCTCCAATGCGCGGAGGGTGTTGACGTCGATGTCGTTGGTCGGTTCGTCGAGCAGCAGCACGTTGCCTTCCTCTTTAAGGGCCATAGCGAGGTGGAGGCGGTTGCGTTCACCCCCTGAAAGTACCCCGATTTTTTTCTCCTGGTCGGCACCTGCGAAATTGAATTTCGACAGATAGGCGCGTGCGTTTACGTCGCGGCCTCCCATGCGGAAGCTTTCCACGCCCTGGGAAATGACCTGGTAGACGGAGTGGTCGGGCACAAGGTCGTGGTGGCGTTGGTCGACATAGGCTATTTTCACTGTCTCGCCTACGTCGAATGTGCCTGCGTCGGGTGTTTCCTGTTGCATGATAAGGCGGAACAGGGTGGTTTTTCCGGCGCCGTTAGGGCCGATTACACCGACTATGCCGTTAGGCGGTAGCGCGAAGTCAAGATCTTTGAACAGCAGCTTCTTGCCGAATGATTTTTCCAGACCGGATGCTTCGATGACCTTGTTGCCGAGGCGTGGCCCGTTGGGGATGAATATTTCGAGGCGTTCCTCACGTTGTTTCTGGTCTTCGTTGAGGAGCCGGTCGTAGCTCGAAAGGCGTGCTTTCCCTTTCGCCTGGCGTGCTTTGGGAGCCATGCGCACCCATTCAAGTTCCCGCTCAAGGGTTTTGCGGCGTTTGCTGGCCTGCTTTTCCTCCTGTGCCATCCGTTTCGTTTTCTGTTCGAGCCATGAGGAGTAGTTGCCTTTCCATGGTATCCCTTCACCACGGTCAAGTTCGAGAATCCAGCCTGCCACGTGGTCGAGGAAATAGCGGTCGTGGGTGATGGCGATTACCGTGCCCGGATATTGTTGGAGGTGCTGTTCGAGCCAGTCGATTGATTCTGCGTCAAGGTGGTTGGTCGGCTCGTCGAGCAGCAGCACGTCGGGCTGTTGCAGCAACAGGCGGCACAGTGCCACACGGCGGCGTTCACCTCCCGAAAGGGTGTCGACAACCTGGTCGTCGGGCGGGCATTGGAGGGCATCCATGGCGCGTTCGAGTTTGGAATCGATGTTCCATGCGTCGGCGGCGTCGAGGGCATCCTGCAGTTCGCCCTGGCGCTGGATGAGGGCATCCATCTTGTCGGGGTTTTCAAGTACGTCGGGGTCGGCGAATGCCGCGTTTACATCGTCGAATTCCTTAAGCAGGTCGATGACCGGCTGCACACCTTCGCGTACGATTTCGATTACCGTCTTGCCGGGGGTGAGCCGGGGTTCCTGTTCGAGATAACCTACGGAATAGCCGGGTGAGAACACCACGTCGCCCTGGATGTCTTTGTCGATGCCTGCGATGATTTTGAGCAGGGATGATTTACCGGAACCGTTCAGACCTATGATGCCGATTTTCGCTCCATAGAAGAACGAGAGGTAGATGTTTTTAAGTACTTGTTTCTGCGGAGGGTAGATTTTTGAGACGCCTACCATCGAGAATATGATTTTCTTATCGTCGGGGTTGGGTGCTGCCATGGAGGGGGTTGTGGTTTTATTTGTGATTTTTTTATGATATGCCGTGGGATATGTGTCATTTGCGTCGGCGCGGGGCGTATTTCACCGGGTATTCGCAGCGCACTTTGGCTGTCACTATGTTGTTGAGTTTCGAGCGTATCAGCTGTTTGCGGATTGCCGAGATGTGGTCGATATAGACTTTCCCCTCGAGGTGGTCGCATTCGTGCTGTACGATGCGTGCCAGAAATCCCGAGATTTCCTCTTCATGTGGCTGGAAATCCTCGTCGAGCCAGCGCAGGCGGATGTGTTCCACACGCTTTACGTCCTCGCTGAGGCCTGGCAGGCTGAGGCATCCCTCGCTGCGGCTCACCATGTCGCCGTCGAGTATCTCGATTTCGGGGTTTATAAGGGCTTTCTTCCATCCGTCGCATTCGGGGAAGTTCTCTGCTACGGGCGATGCGTCGATTACCACTATGCGGTCGTTGCGTCCGATCTGGGGGGCGGCGAGGCCGACCCCGTCGGAGGCATACATGGTTTCAAACATGTCGGCCACGAGCTGTTTCAGCCCGGGGTAGTCGGGTGTTATGTCTTCCGAAATTTCCCGGAGCACCGGGTGGCCGTATAAATAAACGGGAAGCTTCATGCTTTGCTGTTTGGGTTAGTTGTGTGATTGAGTTTGACAGGCATCTGTGAAATCGTCGGCATGGGGGTCAGCCTGAGTGTGCGCGACTGGATAGGTAGTCGTTCAGGATTATGGTGGCTGAGATTTCATCGACTATGGCTTTGTCGCGGCGCGCCATTTTGCGCATTCCGCCGTCGAGCATCGAGCGGTGTGCCAGCACCGAGGTGAAACGTTCGTCGAAGAATTCCACCGGGATGTGGGGCAGTGCTTTCTGAAGTCGGGCGATGCCTGGCCGTATGTAGCGCATCGATTCCGATTCCTCCCCGCGCATGGTGGTGGGGTAGCCCACTATTATGCGTTCTACCGGCTCGTTGGCGATGAAATTTTTCACGTATTGCTCGAGACGGTGTGTCTCCACTGTCGTAAGCCCGTTGGCTATGATTTGCAATGTGTCGGTCACGGCGATGCCGCAACGTTTACGTCCGTAGTCGATAGCCATAAGTCGTGCCATAGCGCAAAATTACGAAATTTTTCCCACTTATGCCATCCCGTTGCCGATACGGTGGTGCCGTTGTTGTTAAACATTGTGAGCGATGCCGTTGTTGTGTATATGCAGGGCAGGTGCTATCAAGGCTTTGATGCGGCAGGTCTGTTTTCTTGGCCGGTGTGGCCTGTTGCCCTGGCGGCAATGTTCAACTTTTTATTTGTAGGGAATTATGGCAAGAGATAATAATGGCAAGCGCAATAAGCGCACAAGTTTATGGCTCCTTTTCGGAGTCGGTGTCCTTATACTGCTGCTCCTGGTATGGCTGACTATAGCTGATTTTTGGGGCGACACGGATGTGGCGGCTTTCATACCGTTGCCCGTATAAGGTTTGATGCGTTGTGGGCGCCCTTTGTGAACCACGGTTAAAGATGGATTAAAAATAATGAGGCAGGGCGAGACAGCATTTGTTGTCTCGCCCTGCTTTTATGCGTGGCGCCATGGGATATGATGGCGGTGTCCAGGCTTTGTTATTCGGCTACTACTTCGAAAGGAATTTCAACCGACACTTCCTTGTGGAGGTTGATTTTCGCGGTGTATTTGCCGAGTTCCTTAACGGATTCCTTGAGCACGATGATTTTGCGGTCGATGTTGTGGCCGAGTTTTTCAAGTGCTTCAGCAATCTGGATGTTGTTTACAGAACCGAAGATGGTGCCGGTTGCCGATGCTTTCGCACCGATAGTCAGGGCAACATCGGCAAGCGAGGCTGCAACGGCCTCTGCGTCGGCCTTGATTTTCGCGAGCTTGTGGGCGCGCTGGCGCTGGTTTTCCTCAAGCTGTTTGAGGTTTGAGGAGTTGGCGATAACGGCTTTTCCCTGCGGGATGAGGTAGTTGCGGCCGTAACCGTCTTTTACTTCAACGACATCGTCCTTGTAGCCAAGGTTCTGGACGTCTTCTTTTAATATAATTTTCATAATTGGGTGTCAGTGTTAGCAGATTGATTATTTCATCAAGTCGGTCACGAAGGGGAGGAGGGCCAGGTGGCGTGCGCGCTTAACAGCCTGGGCAACGCGGCGCTGGAACTTCAGCGATGTGCCGGTGATTCGACGGGGAAGGATTTTGCCCTGTTCGTTGAGGAACTTCTTGAGGAATTCGGGATCCTTATAGTCGATGTACTTGATGCCGCTGCGTTTGAAACGGCAGTATTTTTTCTTTTTTACATCCACTGACAGCGGAGTGAGGTAACGGATTTCGGATTGGGTCTGTGCCATGGTTTAGTCCTCCTTGTTTTCTACGGTTTCTTCTTTGGGTGCGTTGGCTTTGGCTGCTTTGAGGTTGCGGCGCTTTGCTGCATACTCTGCTGCGTACTTGTCGTTGCGGAACACGAGGAAGCGAATCACGCGCTCGTCGCGACGGAAAGCTGTTTCAAGCTTCTTGACGAGTGTGGGGTCACCGTCGAATTCAACGAGCGAATAGAACCCGGTTGACTTTTTCTGGATGGGATAAGCGAGCTTGCGCAGACCCCAGATTTCTTCGTTCACGATTGTTGCACCGTTGTCGGTGAGCACTTTGGTGAACTTTTCTACCGCTTCCTTCATCTGGGCGTCAGATAAAACGGGAGTTAAAATGAAAACGGTTTCGTAGTGGTTCATTTGTAACTGAATGTTATTTAATGATTTAATAAAAGGCCGTTTGGCGCCGGCGCCAATGCGCTGCGTCAAACGGCTGCAAAGTTAGTGATTTTTCCTTTAGCGGCAAAATCCTGCGGCGGTTAATTTGCTATAAAACTGCCAAGTGCGACCGGCATGGCGGGTTGGCAGCTGTATGCCCTTGCGAACTGCCTTATCAGAATCAGGGTTGATTTGCGCGGGGAGGCCGGGTTGCGTCTGGGGCGGGTGCAGGGTTCGGTGCCGTTGTTTTTTGACGGGGTAGAGACATTCTTCATAGGCACGTAGATGCGGCATGAGCCGTTAGCGGTTAGTTTTTAAGTTGTTAATGCTGGATGAGTCTGTTGTTTGGGATTAATCTTCTATAACTCATGTATATAACGCTCCTGTGGGCAGATTATTTTGCGGCGTGTGGAAAATTTGTCGCAGAGTGTGCGTTGGCAGTGCGTGCTAACGCTTGCTGTTGCGTATTATTGTGCGGCAAAAGGATAAAAACGTTAAAAACAATTGCCGGGGCTTGGTTGTTACAGGGGATTTTCTTACCTTTGCATTAAGCATCGGCCGGACAGCCGGCGGATGCCGGTAACCATTTTAACCTGAGTTTATCCCAGTCGGGGCATTCGTGCCCACGGGCGTTAACAAAACCCTTTCTGCCTATAGATTACCTCTACTTAATCTTAACCCACATTTACTACACAATGCAGAAGATGACACGGCTTGCCGACGAAAAGCTGGTGGCCGCTTACGCAAACGGTGACAACGCCGCCTTCGACACACTGCTCCGCAGGCATCAGAACCGCGTGTTTACCTATATATTGAATATCGTAAAGAACAAGGACGTGGCCGATGACGTGTTTCAGGAAACCTTCGTCAAGGCAATCATGACCATACGCCAGGGGCGTTACACCGATGCCGGGAAGTTCTCGGCCTGGATTACGCGTATCGCCCACAACCTTATTATCGACTATTTCCGTCAGGAGAAGAGCGAGAACACGGTTTCGGTCGACAACGAGGATACCGACGTGCTCAACCGTCGCGACCTGAGCGAGGAAAACATAGAGGACGTGATGGTTACGGGGCAGATCAACACCGACGTGCGCCGCATCATGGACTCCCTTCCCGATTCGCAGCGCGAGGTGCTCGACATGCGCTTCTACCGCAATATGAGCTTCAAGGAGATTGCCGAGGCCACCGGCGTCAGCATCAACACCGCCCTTGGCCGCATGCGTTACGCGGTGCTAAACATGCGCCGCATCGCCTCCGACAAAAATATAGTGCTCACCCGCTGAGCCTGGCGCGTTGCAGGCATGTTATGAGCCCGGTTTATGTGTTGATGGGTTCCTTATGCAAAATTTCAACTAGATAGGGGAGGTAGGTCATTGCGTTTCTGCGCTTCCTCTCCCCGCACAGGCGGGCTGGACTTTATTTCAGGCGACATGCCAAATATATGATTTGACATGTTGCCTTTTCTGTGCCGGATGCAGGGAACCGCCCAGTTTGACGGGTTTCCGTTTAAATGCAATTCGGGTGATGCTGCTTTCCCTTTGGCACCCTGCTTATATTTTGGATTTAAGCCCGCTCTGAAGAAAATTTAAAGAAAACGGGTAGCGGATTGGGCGGGTATCGGGGATTTTTCTTACTTTTGTAAAAATTTGGATAAGTATGGCCGGCGAGCTTCAGCAAACCATTGACCGCATAAATGCCAAAACCCAGATATTGTTAGACCGTTATGCTTTAATCAGGCAGCAGCGGCAGCAGGCTGTGGGGCGGATACGTGAGCTGGAAGCGGAGGTCGGAAGCCTCAGGGCGGAGAACGAAAGGCTGCGCACCGAGGTGGAATTCCTCAAAATCGCCACTACCCTAACCCCGTCGCGGGGTGATGTGGCCCGTTCGCGGGCGCTGCTTACCGAATTGTTGCGGGAAATCGACAAGTGCATCACGGAGCTTAACGAATGAACCCGGAAGCGGCCGTATGACATACGGTGACTCTCTCCCTCTCAGGGCGCATATGGCTTGACCATGCTTTCAATCCGGGGGCTTCCGGCCCTGTTGATGACACTATGAATGATAAACTGAATATAACGATACGCATTGCAAATCAGGCTCCGATTCCGTTGTCCATCAAACGGGAGGATGAAGAGGTGATTCGCACGGCGGAATATAACGTCAACCGCCTTTGGAATTCGTGGAGCACGAAATTCAAAAGCAAGTCGTCGACAGAGGTCCTGGCGATGGTGGCGTTCAGGTTTGCAGAGCTGTTTTTCACCCAAAACGCGGCCGTGCAAAGCGCTGCCGACATGTTGGGGGCTTTCGAGTCGCGTCTCGACGAGATCCTGCTCGACGTGGGCGACCCTGAAAAGGATTTGTAAACCTGTCTCATCCCCATTGTGGCGGGGTGAGGCGTTTGATTTGAGAATTGTTTTCCCGCGCTGAATCCGGTCTGACGGCCGGAGGCAACGGCTTCACCCCTGCCGGAGGCAGGTGGTTATCGCCGTGTCCTCCTTGTTGCCAGATGCAGGTTCGGGCGCGTTTTTTATTTTAACCTTAACAAACAACTATAACCCTAAACAATGAATTTCATTATCTATTTGGCGATAGCCGTTGTGGCACTTGCCGTGGGTGCGTTTGCAACCATCGCGGTGCAGAAGTCAATGGCACGCAGCCGTGCAAAAACGATTCTCGACGAAGCCGCCCGTGAAGCGGAAGTGATACGTCAGAAGGAACTTCTCAAAGGCCGTGAAGAGGGCATCAAGATAAAGGATGAGGCTGAAAAGCAAGCCAACCAGCGCCTTGGCCGCGTGCAGTCGGCGGAAGCAAAGATGAAGCAGCGTGAAATGCAGCTTAACCAGCAGCAGAGCGAGAACCAGCGCCAGCGCAACGAACTCGACGCGGTGCGCCAGCGCCTCAACGCCGAGGAATCGGTAATCGAGACCCGCAAGGAGGAACTGGACAAGCTGAAACGTGTGGCGCAGGATACATTGGAACATATCTCCGGCCTTTCGTCGGAGGAAGCCAGGGAAAAACTTGTAGAATCGCTCAAGGATGAGGCCAAGACGGCTGCCGCCCAGTATATCAACGAAATTATGGACGAGGCCAAGATGACAGCCAACAAGGAGGCAAAGCGTATCGTAATCCAGTCGATACAGCGTGTCGCCACCGAGGCCGCCATTGAAAACTCCGTAACCGTGTTCCATATCGATTCCGATGAAATCAAGGGGCGCATAATCGGGCGCGAAGGCCGTAACATCCGTGCCCTCGAAGCCGCTACCGGGATTGAAATCATAGTCGACGACACCCCCGAGGCAATCGTGCTGTCGGGCTTCGACCCTGTGCGCCGCGAAATCGCCCGCCTGGCCCTTCACCAGCTTGTGGCCGACGGCCGCATTCATCCCGCCAGAATCGAGGAGGTTGTCAACAAGGTGCGCAAACAGATTGAGGAGGAGATTGTGGAAACTGGTAAGCGCACAGCTATCGACCTGGGTATCCACGGCCTGCACCCCGACCTTATCCGCATGATCGGTAAGATGAAATATCGTTCGAGCTACGGTCAGAACCTTCTGCAGCATGCACGCGAAACCGCCAACCTCTGCGCCATTATGGCATCCGAACTTGGGTTGAACCCGAAGAAGGCCCGCCGTGCCGGGTTGTTGCACGACATAGGCAAAGTGCCTGACGAGGAACCCGAACTGCCGCACGCAATCCTCGGCATGAAGATTGCCGAACGCTGCAAGGAGAAACCTGAAATATGCAACGCCATAGGCGCGCACCACGACGAGGTGGAACAGACAACGCTGCTTGCCCCCATCGTGCAGGTGTGCGATGCCATTTCGGGCGCCCGTCCCGGCGCCCGCCGTGAAATAGTGGAAGCCTATATCAAGCGTCTCAACGACCTCGAACAGCTCGCCCTGTCGTATCCCGGCGTAATAAAGACCTATGCCATCCAGGCCGGCCGCGAGTTGCGTGTAATCGTTGGTGCCGATAAAATCGACGATGCCGAAACCGAAAGCCTGTCGAATGAAATCGCAAAGCGCATACAGGACGAAATGACATATCCCGGACAGGTGAAAATCACCGTTATCCGCGAAACTCGTGCCGTAAGCTTCGCCAAATAACAATCGCTTAAAAACGAACTCTTAATGTCTCAGAAAGAGGAACCAATAAACAAGGATTGTTGTGGCGGCGGATGTGCCGGCTGTCCCCGTAAGGGTGACGGCAAGGGCGACTGCGACAACTGCGGGGGCTGTGCCGAGGGTGCCTGCAACCGTGGTGAAGGTGGTTGCGGCGCCGCAGGCAGGGGATGCGCCTCAGGCTGCGGCGGTTGTGGCGAAATCCGCAGCAAGCTGCACAGCTTCAACTACTTCGAGGATATCCCTGGCGGATATGCCGACGACGATATGGTCGAGGTGCAATTCAAGAACACCCGCAAAGGGTATTATCTGAATTCCACCGGCATACCTTTGGAAATCGGCGATATGGTGGCCGTGGAGGCATCGCCCGGTCATGACATAGGCCAGGTATCGCTAACGGGCGCACTCGTGCGCCTGCAGATGCGGAAAGCCAATATCAAGCCTGATGCCGAGAAGCTCCGGGTTTTCCGCAAAGCCAAAGCCTCAGACCTTGAACGCTACGAAAAAGCCAAAGCGCTGGAAAACGACACCATGATCCGTGCCCGTAAAATCGCGTCGAGCCTTCAGCTCAACATGAAAATCGGCGACGTGGAGTATCAAGGTGACGGCAACAAGGCCATATTCTACTATATTGCCGACGAGCGTGTCGATTTCCGCCAGCTCATAAAGGTGCTGGCCGAAACATTCAAGGTGCGTATCGAGATGAAGCAGATCGGTGCCCGCCAGGAAGCCGGACGCATAGGGGGCATCGGCCCATGCGGGCGTCCGTTGTGCTGCACCACATGGATGACCAGTTTCGTAAGTGTTTCCACAGGCGCGGCACGTTACCAGGATATATCGCTCAACCCGCAGAAACTTGCCGGGCAATGTGCAAAACTCAAATGTTGCCTTAATTTCGAGGTCGACTCCTATGTGGAGGCGTCGCGCAAGCTGCCGGGCAAGGACGTGCGTCTGGAAACGGCTGATTCGACCTATTATTATTTCAAGGCCGACATATTCAAGGGGGAAATCACATATTCCACCGACAAGCATGTGCCTGCCAACCTCGTGACGCTTTCGGCACAGCGGGCGTTGGAGGTGGCCGCAATGAACAAGCGTGGCGAAAAGCCCCTTACCCTCAAGGAGGAAGTGGCCGAAGACAAGCCGCGTTCGGAATATGCCGACATCCTGGGGCAGGATTCACTTACCCGTTTCGATAAGAAAAAGAAGAAGCGCCGCAAAGATGACGGCGGCAACCAGCGTAAGGATGACGGCAGAAGGGAGAAACGCCAGCGTGAAGGTGCGAAAGACCAGTCGCAGGCCCAGTCGCCGTCGCAAGGTGATGGCGCTGCCCGTAAATCAGAACCAGGTGCGAAACCGCAAGGTGAGCGCCAGCAGAACCGTAGGCGCGACAACCGTGAGAGAAATTCCGAGCGTCAGGAGCGTTCCGACCGCCCCGAGCGGGTTGAAGGCCCGGAAAACGGCTCGACGGAACGGCGTGAACGGCACAATGGCCGTAGGCCGGACAGGCAGAAGCCTAAAAAGGGGGCGCCGGGGGCGGCTTCGAACCCTGCTTCCCCGAAACCTCAGACAACAGAGTAACCGAATTGCGGCAGAATGAAGGGAACGTTCAGACTATCAATGTGTGCGATTATGGCGGGGCTTATCCTCCCGGCATGCATTGATGGTAAACGTAACCTTTACAGCGAATATCACAGGATTTTGCCGGAAGGGTGGCGTTTCGGTGAGGAGGTGTTCTTCACCCCGGTGCATTCCGACTCGTTATGTTCCGGGCGGTTTGTGGTGGCACTGCGTCATGACAACAGCTATCCTTTCACCGAAATACGCCTCGAGGTGATTCATGAAGACAGGGGCAGGGAAGTGCGCGACACTGTCGACATAGAGCTTGCAGGCTCCTACGGGCAGTGGCGGGGGAGCGGCATCGGCACCTCCTTCCAGGTTTCCGATACGCTGGGACGCACGGTTCATGCTTCGGGAACAAAGGTCAGGATACGTCACCTGATGCGCACCGACACCCTGCGTGGTGTCAACCAGGCGGGTCTGTTCTTTGTTCCTGATAAAAATCAGTATTAAAGATGGATGAGAATTTGATATTACTCCCCTCTGATGAGGTTGCGTTGCGCCACGGGAAGGTGCAGGCAATGCTCCATGAGGCGGGTATCGACGGCTTGATTGTAAGTGACAACGCCAACCTGTTTTATCTTTGCGGGCGGGTGTTTGCCGGTTATGCATATATTCCTGCCGAGGGGGATGCGCTTTGGTTTGTGAGGCGTCCTGTCGGACTAGAAGGCGATGCGGTGAGATATATACGCAAGCCGGAGGATATACCAGCGTTGCTGGAACAATCCGAAGCCGGACTCCCGCAGGTGCTTGCCCTGGAGTTTGATTTGGCATCGTATAACCTTGTGAACCGTTTGGCTGCGCTTTTCCCGCATGCACGGGTGACCGACGGCTCTGCGTTGCTGCGAAAGGCACGTTCGGTTAAAACCCCGTTTGAGGCAGGGTTGATGCGGCTGTCGGGTTTAAAGCATGAGGCCGTCTACAGAAAAATCCCCGGATTGTATGAGACCGGTATGACCGACCATGAGCTACAGGTTGAAATCGAGCGCGTCAGCCGTTTGGAAGGATGCCTTGGGATGTTCCGCATTTCGGGCGGCTCGATGGAGATTTTCATGGGCAATGTGCTTTGCGGCCGTAATGCGGATGTGCCTACACCCTATGATTTTGCCATGGGGGGAGGCGGTCTGAACGCCTCACTCCCGGTGGGGGCTTCAGGTGAGGCTATAACCGGGGGTAAAGCCGTGATGATTGACGTAAACGGCGATTTCACGGGCTATATGACCGACATGACCCGTGTGTTCTCGTCGGGCCACCTGCCTGAGTTGGCGCATCGTTGCCATCAGTGTTCGCTCGACATCTGCCGTCTGTTTGAACGGGAAGCCCTTCCCGGTGTCGAGGCAAAGGTTATTTTCCGAATGATTGCCGACCTGGTTGAAGAACGTGGGCTTGAACGCTATTTCATGGGACACAGGCAGCATGCCGCCTTTGTGGGGCATGGCCTCGGCATCGAGATAAACGAGCTTCCGGTGATTGCACCACGCAGCCGCGACATTCTTGAAGAGGGCAACATGGTGGCGCTTGAACCTAAATTCGTCATCCCCGAGGTGGGTGCCGTCGGCATTGAGAACACCTATTATATCACCTCCGCCGGTGTAGAGAAACTTACAAATGCCCCTGAAGAGATTATCCCCCTGTCATGAATCTTTGTGAGAAGATAGAACACCCCGTGTTTCACCTCGTAGGGGAGGCTGCCGACGCATTAGGGCGCGAATGCTACGTGGTGGGGGGATATGTGCGTGACCTTTTGCTGGGACGCCCGTCGAAGGATATCGATTTCGTTACGGTTGGTAGCGGCATAGAGGTTGCATCGGCAGTCGCGAAAAAAATCCATGGCAGCCATCTGTCGGTATTCCGAAATTTTGGAACCGCGCAGGTGAAATCGCGTTCGGTCGAATTGGAATTCGTCGGGGCGAGAAAGGAGTCCTACCGTCGTGAAAGCCGTAACCCGATTGTGGAGGACGGCACTTTGGCCGACGACATATCGAGACGTGATTTCACCGTCAACGCCATGGCGGTGTGTGTCAACAGCGGCCGGTTCGGGGAACTGGTCGATATGTACGGGGGTGTCGCCGACCTGGATGCCCGGCTTATCCGCACACCGCTTGACCCGGATGTGACGTTCAGCGACGACCCTTTGCGCATGATGCGTGCCATCCGTTTTGCCACACAGCTCGGTTTCGATATAGTGCCTGAAACGTTTGAGGCGATACGGCGTAATGCCCGGCGCATATCGATAATATCGCGTGAACGCGTAATGGACGAGTTGATGAAGATTATGCGTTCGCCACGTCCGTCGACCGGCTGGGTGCTTTTGCTGAAGTCGGGACTGCTGCGCCTCATTTTCCCCGAACTCCAGGCTTTGCGCGGAGTGGAACTTGTGAAGGGCATAGGGCATAAGGATAATTTCTATCACACGATGGCGGTGCTTGACAATGTGGCGTCGGAGAGCGACAATGTGTGGCTCCGTTGGGGTGCCTTGCTGCATGATATTGCCAAGCCTGTGACCAAACGTTGGGATGACAAGCTCGGATGGACGTTTCACGGGCATAATGCCGTAGGGGCCAAAATGGTGCCGCGCCTGTTCCGCAAAATGAAGTTCCCGCTTAACGACAAAATGAAGTATGTGCAGAAGCTGGTGGAGCTGCATATGCGTCCGATCGCGTTGGTCGAGGATGAGGTGACGGATTCTGCCGTAAGGCGTCTGCTTTTCGATGCAGGCGACGATATCGATGACCTGATGCTTCTATGCTCGGCTGATATTACATCGAAAAACCGCGACAAGGTGGAGCGTTACAAGGCGAACTACGACCTTGTGCGGCAAAAGATGGTGGAACTGGAGGAGCGTGACCGTATCCGGAATTTCCAGCCCCCTGTCGACGGTATTGAAATTATGGAGACTTTCGGCCTTGGGGAATGCCGCGAGGTCGGGATAATAAAGGAACGGATAAAGAATGCCATTCTCGACGGTGAAATCCCTAACGAGCATGAGGCGGCACGTAGGCTGATGATAGCTTATGCCGAGGAGGCGTTGGGGGTGAAGGTTGTAAGTGGCAAGTCGTAAGTTGTAAGTTATAAGTTGTAAGTTGTAAGTTGTAAGTGAAAAACTTAGGTTGGACGGTTTTGCAGGGCTGACTGAGTTTTTTTGATGGGGGAGGGGGTGTGATGATGGCCTGGGTGCCGGGTCGCATAGGATTTTAGCATTGTTAAAATGAACTAAAACGCTTTAACAAGCCTTTTAGTAGAAGATGCGGTGATTTAACCTGCCGGGTTGTCGCTGTAGGCTGCCATCTTTGTCCAATAACGGGATGGTGATATAGAGAATTTAATAGAAACAATGCTAACCCAGTCCTAAAGATTATGACAATCAGGCGATTCCAGCATTATGTGGCTGCTATGGCACTTTGTGCGCTCCCTATGGCTGCCCAAACGTCGGCCGGTGATGACGGTGATGTAATTTTCGAATCAGGTGCGATTGAATTCGTGCGTACAAATCCTGAAATCTGTGCCATTCTTGAGCAGGCCAGACCTGTGGAACCAAATGCGATTCCTACACCTAAATTCGCACTACGCACCCGCGACAACAGTTTTGTGCTTTCGATAGGGGGGCAGATCAACCCTATTCTCGGCTATGACATAGGGAACGACCTGTATAATTCCGACGGGTCGGGGAGCAACTTTGTGTCGGGTAATATCCCGGTTCCGGCCCAGGCTGGAAAAAAAGGGGCTTTTTTTATCAACCCTCTTAACGCGTTTGTTGATTTCACAGTGGTGGGGCTTGGTGGCACCGAGAACCAGGTTACGGGTTATGTGAAAATAGGCATGAACGGTGCTTCGCATGCCGCATTGCTCAAACGGGCATATGTGACATGGCGTGGTATCACGGTTGGTGAAACCGCGACGTTGATGCAGGACGGACTTGCCGCCCAGCCTCCTACAATCGACACCCAGGGGCCGTGTGGCGATGTTGCCGGAACTGCTTATCAGATTTCGTATAAATCGCCTTCGTATAGCGGTGTCAGCTTTGCTGTAGGTTTGGAAATGCCTACGTTCTATTCGTCAAACGGGTTGTACCGTGGCAAGGACTACCGACATGACTATTATGATGTCAAGGTTACCGATGATGCCACGCAGCTTGTTCCCGACATACCATTATGGGTGCAGTATGAGGCTTCGGAGCAGAACCGTGTCAGGGTCAGCGGGATATTACGCAATTTCGCTTATCGCGACCTGATTGACGGTAAGACCTGCAACCTTTTCGGATGGGGTGCTATGCTGTCGGGAAATTTCAGTTTCTGGAAGCCGCTGACGTTTAATTTCCAGGCTGTTTATGGCGAAGGCATCGCCAACTATATCCAGGATATTTCGGGGCGCAGGCTATCGTTTACACCTGACGACAGCCACCTTGGCCGGATGACGGCAAACCCGATGATGGGTCTTGTTTTCGGCGCGTCGTATAATGCCACTTCGAAGCTCCAGTTCAATGTGGTGGGTTCTTACAGCAGGATATGGGATGTAGGTGATTATGCAGTGGCTGATGATGCCGACGGCGTTGCCGGAATGGATAACTACCGTTATGGCGCATATATCGCCGCCAACTGTTTCTACAACATTACAAACTATTTGCAGTGGGGGATAGAATATGTTTATGGCCGTCACCAGACATATGCCCTTGGTGGTGCCAACGATTCGCGCGTGCAAACCCAGCTGTCGTTCACATTCTGACGTTTTGTTGCCCCGGGGAAATATATGGCTTGTTCCGGCCCGGTTATTTCCCCGGGGATAAGGGGAATTGTGAAATCTACTGAAAGTATGCTTTCAGGTAATATAAAATAATTTCCGCGACTTACTTATGAAAATAAAAAACCGGTTTGTCCGAAAGGGCAAACCGGTTTTTTATTTTTCTGTTAAATCTTGTTGCTGTTACAATGCTGGATTATTCAGCGGTAGCAGCTGCAGCTTCTTCAACAACAGCTACAACAGTGTCAACGGCTGCAGAGTCAGCGGGAACTTCTTCAACAACGGCAGCTTCAACAACTTCAACAGTGTCAACTGCATCAGCAGCAACTTCAGTGTTCTCAGCCTTGTTGCCGCAAGAGATCATAGAAAGACCTGCGATAACAGCGAAAGATAAGAATAACTTTTTCATTTCGTTTTCAGATTAAATAATAAAACAATATTGTTATGCTTCAAAAACGATGCAAAGGTACTACATATTTTCATACCTCCAAATCTTTTTTCCGTTTTTTTTGCGCGTCGGGATGTTTTATAACATGTTTTCTCCTGACGGGTGTTTCGGCGTATTGTCGCGGTAGGTGGCTAAGTGTCAATTCTGTGCGTTTTGAATGAGTCCCGGCCCGGTTTGTCCGTGTCTTTGTCGCAACGTGTAAAAAATGTTAATAACCGGGGTTGCCTTGCCAAGGTGTTTCAGCTGCATGATTTCATCAATGTTTCATAGGAATTTAGTAACTTTGCCACTTGATTTAGAAATGTCAATACTTCACTTGAAAAATCATTTTGATATGAAAGCATTCGTGTTTCCCGGGCAAGGCGCCCAGTTTGTAGGGATGGGCAAAGACCTTTATGAAAACAATGCCACTGCCCGCGAACTTTTTGAGAAGGCTAACGAAATTCTCGGTTTCCGCATAACAGACCTCATGTTCGAGGGTACGGAGGAGGACCTTAAGCAGACCAAGGTTACGCAGCCTGCGGTGTTTCTTCACTCTGTGATTCTTGCCAAGACGCTTGGCGATGAATTCAATCCCGATATGGTGGCAGGCCACTCTTTGGGAGAATTGTCGGCACTGACAGCGGCAGGTGCTTTGAGCTTTGAGGACGGCCTGCGTCTGGTAAGCGCCCGTGCCCAGGCCATGCAGAAGGCATGCGAGGTAAAGCCCTCGACCATGGCAGCCATTATCGCACTGCCCGATGAGAAGGTTGAGGAAATTTGTGCAGGTATTGACGGTGTGGTAGTTGCCGCCAATTATAACTGCCCCGGGCAGATTGTGATTTCTGGCGAGGTAGAGGCTGTAAACGCCGCCTGTGAGGCTCTGAAAGCCGCAGGTGCCAAACGTGCCCTCCCCCTGAAAGTTGGTGGCGCCTTCCATTCGCCCCTTATGGAGCCTGCGCGTGCCGAGCTTGCCGAGGCAATAGAGGCTACAGAGTTCCACACACCGGTGTGTGCCGTTTATCAGAACGTTGATGCACGTCCGCATACCGATCCCGCCGAAATCAAGGCTAACCTCGTTGCACAGCTTACTGCCCCTGTGCGTTGGACCCAGTCGGTGCAGAACATGGTTGCCGACGGCGCCGTAAGTTTCACCGAACTCGGCCCTGGCAAGGTGCTGCAAGGGCTTGTTGCCAAAATCCACCGTGACGCCGCTGTTGACGGCCGTCAGTAATAAAAGCATATAGCTGTTTGACAGCACCCTCGCCGTCCGGGCGAAAACCAAGGCGGTATGCCAAAATTCAATATTTTGGCATACCGCCTTGGTTTTTGTAAAGAGTGCCGGGATTTAATCCAGGCGTTACCATAAGGGTCGCAGTTGTTGATTTTATATTAACTTTGCATCGGATAATTAAGATAGTGATAATATATGGAAATGGACGACAAATGCAGGATACTCGTTGTTGACGACGAGGAAACGTTGTGTGAGGTTTTACGTTTCAACCTTGAAGAGGAGGGTTATGAGGTCGATGTGGCATTTAGCGCCGAGGAGGCTTTGTCGCTGAATCTGGAATCGTATTCCCTTATCCTTCTCGACATAATGATGGGTGAGATAAGCGGCATCCAGCTGGCGTCGGTTCTTAAAAAGAGGGTGGCCACGGAGCATATCCCGATAATATTCTGCACGGCAAAGGATGCGGAAGAGGATATGATCGGAGGGCTTGACCTGGGGGCTGACGATTACATAACGAAGCCATATTCCATACGTAACGTTGTTGCCCGCGTGAAGGCAGTGCTGCGCCGCCGTGTGCCGAAGGCTGCATCGCTTACCGCCGACACGGGTGTGAAAGATGCCCCTCTTTCATTCCAAGGGCTGTCGGTTTTCCCGTTACAGAAGATTTGCACTGTCGACGGGGCCGAGGTAAAGATGCCCCGCAAGGAATTTGAGATACTGTCGATGCTGTTGCGCAATCCTGGGCGAGTGTTTTCGCGTGAGGAGATACTGGATGCCGTGTGGCCGGAAGAGGTCGTTGTGCTTGACAGGGTGGTGGATGTGAATATAACCCGTCTGCGTGCCAAGCTCGGGGAATACGGCAGGAACATTGTCACCAAGCCGGGCTACGGTTATGGCTTCATGGATTAGGCTTACATACCACCGGCGGCTTTTCCTGGGGCTGGTGGCGTATTCGTGGCTTATGCTGGTGTGTTTTGCCGTTTTCCAGTATCATAGGGAAAGGCAGTTGAAAGCTGATGAACTGAATTTGCGGTTACAGGCGGTCAATGACTATATACTGCGCGGGCTTGCGGAGAATGATTCGGTATTCGTCCCCGCAGGGATGATTACTGTGGGGTTTGACGATATGCGAATCTCCATAATCGACGAGGATGGCAGGGTGGTGTATGACAATACCCTTGACCATTTGCCCGAATCGAGCCATCTGGGGCGTGAGGAGATTGCCGCTGCCATGGCCAAGGGGGAGGGTTTTGCGGTGCGCAGGCATAGCGAAAGCACCGGCAACACATATTTTTATTCCGCCAAGAGGGGAAACGGCTATATTGTCAGGACGGCAGTGCCTTACTCCCTGTCGCTGACCCGGCTGCTTGCCACCGATTATGCCTTCCTATGGTTCATGATTTTGGTGACTGTGGTGATGTGTGTGGCAGGATTCTTTGCTACCCGGAGGGTGGGACGCCTTGTGGGCAGGCTCAGCCGTTTTGCCGAGAAAGCGGAACGGGGGGAACGCATCTTCGATACGGATCCGTTCCCTCACGACGAGCTTGGCGATATATCACATAATATCGTAAGGCTTTATGCCAGGATGCAGCAGGCGGTGGTGGACCGTGACCGTCAGCACCGCATCGCGCTCTATGAGGAACAGGAAAAAATACGCATAAAGCGGCAGCTGACCAACAATATAAATCATGAATTGAAAACGCCGGTGGCTTCAATGCAGGTGTGCCTGGAAACGTTGATGACCCATAAGGACCTCTCCGATGAGAAACGTGATGAATTCATTGCCCGTTGTTATAAGGCGAATGACCGTCTGCGCAGGCTACTGGCTGATGTTTCTGCGATTACGAGAATGGAGGACGGGGCTGATAACATAATCCGTGAAACGGTTGATTTCAGCGGTCTTGCCGATGAGATATGCGGTGAATATATGGATATTGCCGCAGCAAAGGGTGTGGAAATCGTCAACTCGATTGGAGGCGGGTTGCACGTATCGGGGAACCCGTCGTTGCTGCTGTCGATATTCCGAAACCTGATTGACAATGCACTGGCCTATTCGGGTGGCACATGCATAGAGCTTGGCTGCCGCGACCTCGGCAATGGATTCCTGTCGGTCTCGGTGGCCGACAACGGCAGCGGTGTGCCTCAGGAGCACCTGCCTCGCTTGTTTGAGCGTTTCTACCGCATTGACAAAGGGCGGTCGAGGCAGGCAGGCGGAACCGGCCTGGGGCTGGCAATTGTGAAAAACGCGGTGTTGTGGCACGGGGGTGTTATAAAGGTGGAGAACCGGGCAACGGGAGGTTTGCGGTTTAATTTTTCGCTTCCGCTTTCAGTGTGTTGATTGGCAGCTGGTTGTGCGGCAATGGCGGGCTTGTGCCAAGCTTTTGTTTAATGTGGATTTAATATTTATGAAATATTTATGAAACATTTTCGGGGTTATTTTGTGTTATAAAAACACAAGGTAATTTATGGATATTCTGTTTCTATGTGTCGTCGTGTTTTTGTTCCTCCTGGCGGTTTTCGACCTCTCCGTCGGAGTAAGCAACGACGCTGTAAATTTTCTTAATTCAGCCATAGGGTCGAAGGCCGCATCGTTCAAGCGTGTTCTTATTGTAGCCTCGATAGGGGTCTTTATCGGTGCGGCTATGAGTAACGGGATGATGGATATTGCCCGGCACGGGATTTTCAGGCCGGAGCATTTTTCGTTCTATGACCTCATATGCATCTTTATGGCGGTGATGGTGACCGATATCATCCTTCTCGACATGTTCAACTCCTTGGGGATGCCTACGTCGACAACCGTTTCGATGGTTTTCGAGCTGCTTGGTGCCACGTTTGTAGTGTCGCTTATAAAGATGGCCGGTGACACCACAGGGCTTGGTTTTGACGACTTGTTGAACACCGAGAAGGCTTTGTCGGTTATTATCGGCATCTTCCTGTCGGTGGCTATAGCGTTTGTGTTCGGCACATTGGTGCAGTTCGTTTCGCGAATGGTGTTTTCGTTTAACTACCGCAGCAGGCTTAAATGGAAAATTGGGATTTTCGGCGGGCTGTGTGCCACTGCCATCACATACTTCCTGCTCATCAAGGGTGCAAAGGACTTGACGTTTATGACCCCCGAAGTAAAGGGGTGGATTAATGAGAACACACTCCTTATTGTGGGTTGCTGTTTCGTCGGGTTCACCCTGCTGATGCAGCTGCTGCATGCATTGGGGGTGAATGTGTTGAAAGTGATAGTGCTTATGGGCACGTTTGCCCTGGCTATGGCGTTTGCCGGGAATGACCTGGTGAACTTTATCGGTGTGCCGCTCACGGGGCTTGCCTCGTATAAGGATTATGTGGCCAATGGTGGCGGCGATGCCTCCGGATTCCTTATGGGGTCGCTGAACGGCCCCTCCGACACCCCGCTCTATTTCCTAATCGGGGCAGGTCTGATTATGGTGGTGTCGCTTGCAACGTCAAAGAAAGCGCGCAGGGTGGCACAGACCGAAATCGGGCTTGGGAGCCAGAACGTGGGTGACGAGATGTTCGGGTCGTCGCGCATAGCACGTCGGGTTGTAAGATGGTCGCTGTCGCTGATGGCGTGGGTGCGGCGTGTCACCCCGTTGTGCGTCAGGGCATGGTTCCACCGTCGGTTTAATGTAGATGACACCATCATGGATCAAGGGGCGGCATTCGACTTGATTCGAGGTTCTGTGAACCTGGTGCTTGCGGGTGCCTTAATCGCCCTCGGCACATCGCTGAAGCTTCCCCTTTCAACCACGTTTGTCACCTTTATGGTTGCCATGGGTACATCGCTGGCTGACCGTGCGTGGGGGCGTGAAAGCGCGGTGTTCCGTATAACCGGCGTCATATCGGTTATCGGCGGATGGTTCCTGACGGCAGGTGTGGCGTTTATCGGTGCAGGTGTGATTGTGCTGGTCATGCATTACGGGGGGCATTGGGTGATGTTTGCCATGGCATTGATAACGGTCGGGATAATCATTCGCAGCAACAAGCGTTTCCGCGCAAAGAGCAAGGCCGATTCGGGCGATACGCTGTTTCAGACCATTCTTGCTACCAAGGATCAGTCGCAGGTGTGGCCGTTGTTGCTGATGTATATATCCGACCAGCAACGCCGGTTCATCTCCTTTGCCGGTGACAGCTACAGCAATGTGACCGGTGCGTTTGTCAGAGATGATGTGAAGACTCTCGACAAGGCTGACCGCGCCTTGATAAAGCAGAAGGATGTTTTGAAAAGTTCGCGCCGTAAGGAGACACTATGCCTGCGGCAGGCTAACCGGGAGGTGGCCATCGAGAAAAGCGCTTGGTTCCATCTGGGCAATAACTGTTGTATGTCGATATTGTATAACCTGCGCCGTATCAGCGAAATCTGCAAGGAGCATGTTGAAAACAACTTCCTTCCGCTCCCGACGCGTTATGTGGCGGATTTCGAGTCGATAAGGTCAAAGGTTGCCACTCTGTTCAATGACACGTTGAAGATGATTGACGGCGAACAGACCGATGTTGTGCCTGCATTGAGGCGCCGTTGTGAGGAGATAAAGGATATGGTATCTGACACCTACCACCAGCTCCATGTGCAGTTGCGCGACGGCGATGCCGATGCGATAAGCGTGCTTTATGTGTACCTGAATATGCTTCAGGAAACCCGTGAAATGCTGTCGACCATGCGTAAATACCTCCGTGCATATGCCAAGCTCCGCGATTCGGATTTTTCCGGGCGGTCATAATATTTTTGCATATTATTCCAATTATTCCAACCTGATAGCACCATCGCTATTGGGCGAAAGGTAAGGCGCTGTGTCAAAGTCTGAGATTTTGACACAGCGCCGTTTTTTATTCCCCTGTTTCTTAGGGATCAGCGGTGGTGCGGTAACAATCGATACACTGACCTGGTCAGAATGCCGAGGCTTTCAAGGAGAGGCCGGTGCGTTCCGAAAGGCCGAAGAGCAGGTTCATGCAGTGCACGGCGGTGCCGGCAGAACCTTTGAGAAGGTTGTCGATAACCGATGTTATGCGCAGAGAGGGGAGGCCCGTGCCGTTAGATGCGGCATAGTCGATGTGCAGCAGGCATTTGTTGGTGTTTGCCACGTCGGCTATAGTGGGCACGTCGGAGACGAGGTAGGTGAAATTATGATCGTCGTAAGCGTCGTTATACAGTCGTTGCAGTTCGCTGACCGCTACCCCGCATTGGGATTCGATAACCGCGGTCACCCCGCGCGACAAGGCTCCGTCGCGGCTCAGGCGTAGCGACATAGAGCCGCCGAAGGTTGGTTGGATGCTTTGTAAGGCTGTGGTGATTTCACGTGCTATGGCATCCCCGTCAGGGCGGTTTTCCTGAGGTGCTATAGGGTCGAGACGGGTTGATGTGCCACGGTCGGTGTAGCTTGGGGAACCGTCCCGGCTTGCAGCGGATTGGGAATTGTTGAAGTTTTCGGTTGCGGCTATACTTACGGTTGCATTGACAGCACCGTCAAGCAGAAGGTTTTTGGCAAGCGGGAACAGTGCGGTCTCCACAGCAATGGCTGCGGGCGAAGGGATTGATGCCCGTCTGGCACCCCTCACCATTGCTTTGCGGTTATATTCGGGGAAGCCGTAAACCATGTTGTGCGAACCATCGCGGAAGGCCCCTGTGAGGTCGATTATGCGAAGGTCGGACATTTCCGGTTTATCAGCGTTGAGTTGCATCCATTGCATCGCCATCCATGGTTCGCCGCATAGGAACACGGCGTCATGCCCTTCGGGCAGCAATGTCGACGAGGCTTGCAGGTCGGTGTCGCCTGTCAGGCCGCGGTGTATGTCGGATATGTGCCGGCCGGCTTCCGATTCGGATGCGGCGGTTTTCAGCTCTATATCCGGGTGGTTGATAAGTATCCGTATAAGTTCCCCGGCGGCAGTGGTTTCGGCTCCGAGGATTCCTATTTTAATCATGGCAGGTGTGTTTGATTTTGTTTGGGCGGATGGTTTCGCATCCAGGCGAATCCCATGTTGCAAAAATACGAAAATATTTGCGTGTCGGCAACAGTCACTTGCCCCGTGACTACTCCGAATTCGTGGCGGCTGTAAGGAGCGAACCATGAAATTGGATTCGGGATGTGTGGATGGCTGCCATGTTCTCAGGCATAGGTTGTAAAAGCTTGAAATTAAGTATCTGAAAAAAATTGTAATAAAAAAGTTGGGGTAAAATTTGGTGGGAAAGAAAAAAGTGCCTACCTTTGCATCGCTTTTGAGGCAGAGACGGATGTCGGGAAGCGCCGGAGGGCGCGTGAATCTGAAAAGGAATCATTGCCGGTAACCACTCTCAAGTAATTCGGGGTGTAGCTCAGTTGGTTAGAGTACGCGTCTGGGGGGCGTGAGGTCGCTAGTTCGAGTCTAGTCACCCCGACAACAAAAGCAGAAAGCAGGTGCTAAGGCATCTGCTTTTTTTTATTTGTACATGACGATAAGTCCCGGATTTTCCGCTATCTTTGCGTTATAGTCCTTTGTGACGGGGGGAAGGTGTGAGGTGACGTGCAAGATGTTGTTTGCAGGCTAATTCCATGAGATAATTCCCAAGATATAATATTGTGAAATCGATGGTTTGAGATGGAGCGGTTGATGCAATTCGTGTGGCAGCACAGGCTTGGTTTGCGGCAGGGGATGACCACTGTTGACGGTCGTCGGGTCTGTGTGGTCGACCAGGGTTTGCTCAATAACGATGCCGGTCCTGATTTTTTTAATGCCACGGTTGAAATAGGTGAGGAGACATGGGTGGGGAATGTCGAAATCCATGTAAGGGCATCTGACTGGTTCCGCCATCACCATCAGGATGATCCGGCTTATGATTCGGTAATATTGCATGTGGTGCAGTTTGACGATGCGCCGGTTATGCGTAAGGACGGGTCGGTTATCCCGCAGGTTGTGATGAGGTGCACGCCTGAAGCTGCCAAACGTTGCAACATGCTGTTGGAGCATGCCGCCAGGGCATTGCCGTGCCAGCGCGTTTTGAAAAGCCTGGAAAGGATTTATGTTACTGACTGGCTGACAGCATTGGCAGCCGAGAGGTTATACAGGAAAAGTGAAAGGGTGCAGGCGGTTGTGAAGGCGACCGGCGGACATTGGGAGGGGGCAGCCTATATTACATTGGCGCGTGCCTTGGGATTCGGGCTTAACGGTGAGCCTTTTGAAATGCTTGCGCGCAGCCTGCCTTTGGCATTCCTGCATAAGCATCATGATGACTTGCTGACCACCGAGGCGCTTGTATTCGGCCAGGCCGGCCTGATTCCAGAACCTGCTGCCGATGAGGAACCCTATGTGACAAGGTTGCGGACGGAATATGGGTTTGCTGCCATTAAATTCGGGTTGAAAAAGCCTGCGCTGTCGTGGAAAATGGCGCGGACCCGGCCTCAGAATTTCCCTCATAGGCGTTTGGCATTGCTTGCACAGCGCATACATGCCGGGTTCTACCTTATGGGTGACCTTGCCGATGCAGGTTCGTTGGATGAGATGCGCCGTGTGCTGGATGTGCAACTTACCGGTTTTTGGACGAATCATTTCACTTTTGGTTCGAAAGGAGGTTGTTCCCCCAGGGCTTTAAGCCGGGGATCGGTTGATTCGTTGCTGATTAATGTAGCATTGCCGTTGCTTCATGCCAGGGCAGTGGGGAGGGGTGATTTCGATGGGATGAACAGGTGTCTGGAGTTACTGCATGACATTCCTGCCGAGAATAATTCCGTGGTCAGATTGTTTGGGGAGGCAGGGGTTGAGTGTGGGAGCGCATTTGCCTCGCAGGCTTTGGTTGAATTGAGAAGGGAATATTGCGAGAAGAAAAAATGTATTTTCTGCCGTTGGGGACACCGCATGTTGTCGGCTGAGATTCAGGGGGCTTAAGTCGTAAGTTGTAAGTTTTAAGTTATAAGTTTTTAAGTTTTAAGTTATAAGTTTTTAAGTTGTAAGTTATAAGTTTTTAAGTTGTAAGTTATAAGTTATAAGTTTTAAGTTATAAGTTATAGGTTTTTAGTTGGGAGGGAGCTGGGCGAGCATCTGTGCTGGCGTGAGCTTCAGAACGGGGTGCAGCCAGCCGGGCGATAGTTCGTTGATGGGGGTCAGAACGAATTCGCGCATGTGGAGGCGCGGATGGGGCAAAACCAGGGCGGGTGTGTTTATTGTCAGGTTTCCGTAATATATCAGGTCGATGTCGATAAGGCGGTCGGCATAGGTGCCGTTGTGTGTGCGGTGCGGCGCTGCCGAGATGGAGTTCTGCAATTCGAGCAGGTAGCCGAGCAGGGCTTCCGGCGGTGTGGAGCTTTCAAATTCGATGCCGAGGTTGAGGAATTTGTTAGGCGATGAAAAACCCCATGGCTCGCTTTCGATAAATGATGAGCGGCGTAATTCGCCTGTTGCTAAAAATGAAATCCCGGCAACAGCCAGCTCAATCTGTGAGCGGCTGTTGCCGAGATTGGATCCTATATTGACATGGACTGTCGGCATCCTGTTGTGTGAAGGCAGTGATAGATACGTCGCCGGGTTATCGTATCGATATCAAAGGGCGCGTGCCACTTCGATTTCTTCGAACCCTTCGATGATGTCGCCTGCCTGGATGTCGTTGTAGCCCTGGATTGCCAAACCGCAGTCGAGTCCGGCCACAACTTCCTTGGCATCATCCTTGAAGCGTTTGAGCGAGCCGAGTTCGCCTGTGTAGCGCACAATGCCTTCGCGGATGAGGCGCACTTTGTTGGAACGTTTGATTTTGCCTTCGCGCACAATGGCTCCGGCGATGGTGCCGACTTTCGAAATCTTGAAAGTTTCGAGCACTTCGGCCGTGCCGGTGATTTCCTCGCGTACTTCCGGTGCAAGCATGCCTGCCATGGCGTCTTTAACCTCTTCTATAGCCTGGTAGATTACAGAGTAGAGGCGGATTTCGACCCCTTCACGCTCGGCTTCGCGGCGTGCTGCCTGCGACGGGCGCACCTGGAACCCGATGATAATGGCGTCGGATGCAGCTGCCAGTGTGACATCGCTTTCGGAAATCTCGCCGACCGCCTTGTGGAGCACGTTGACTTGCACTTCGGGGGTGGAGAGCTTGATAAGCGAGTCGCTGAGAGCCTCGATGGAACCGTCGACGTCGCCTTTGACGATGATGTTGAGTTCCTGGAAGGAGCCGAGAGCCTGACGGCGTGCGATATCATCGAGTGTGAGTCGCTTGGATGTGCGCATGCCGAGTTCGCGTTGCAGCTGTTGGCGTTTGTTGGCTATTTCACGGGCCTCCTGTTCGGAGTCAAGCACGTTGAATGTATCGCCTGCGGTGGGGGCGCCGTTAAGGCCGAGAATCAGGGCCGGTTCGGCAGGGCCTGCCTGTTTGATGCGCTGGTTGCGCTCGTTGAACATGGCTTTGATTTTGCCATAATGTGTTCCGGCAAGTATGATGTCGCCTACACGGAGGGTGCCGTTCTGCACAAGTACGGTGGCAACGTAGCCACGGCCTTTGTCGAGCGATGATTCGATAATGGAACCTGTCGCATTGCGGTCGGGGTTGGCCTTGAGGTCGAGCATTTCGGCTTCGAGAAGCACCTTTTCGAGGAGTTCTTCCACACCTAGACCTTGCTTTGCCGAAATATCCTGGGATTGGTATTTGCCGCCCCAGTCTTCGACAAGGTAGTTCATGGCCGCCAGCTGTTCCTTTATCTTGTCGGGGTTTGCTGTGGGCTTGTCTATTTTGTTGATGGCGAACACTATGGGTACACCGGCTGCCGATGCATGGTTGATTGCTTCGACGGTTTGCGGCATCACGTCGTCGTCAGCGGCAACGATGATGATACAGATGTCGGTTACCTTCGCACCGCGTGCACGCATGGCGGTGAACGCCTCGTGACCGGGGGTGTCGAGGAATGTTATATGGCGGCCGTCGGACAGTTTTACGTTGTAGGCGCCGATGTGCTGGGTTATACCGCCAGCTTCCCCGGCGATTACGTTGGCTTTGCGGATATAGTCGAGCAACGATGTCTTACCGTGGTCAACGTGCCCCATCACGGTTACGATAGGCGGACGTGACACGAGGTCTGATTCCTTATCCTCCTCCTGTGTGATTGCTTCGACCACTTCTGCCGAAACGAATTCGGTTTTGAATCCGAATTCCTCGGCAACGATGTTGATGGTTTCGGCATCGAGGCGCTGGTTGATTGACACCATTACCCCGAGGTTCATGCATGTGCCGATGACCTTGTTGATGGGTACATCCATCATCGATGCGAGGTCGTTGGCGGTTACGAATTCGGTCAGTTTCAGGGTGCGGCTTTCGGCTGCTGCAACTTCTGCGGCCTCGCGTTCGCGTTCGGCCAGGGCCTCGCGCTTTTCCTTGCGCCATTTCACGCCGCGTTTCTGGCCTTTATCTTTGGTGGTGAGGCGTGCGAGCACTTCTTTCACCTGCTTCTGCACGTCCTCTTCGTTTACCTCGTTGTGGTTGCTGTGGCCTCCGCGGCGGTTGCGGTCGCCTTTGCCTCCGCCACCTCCACCTCGTTCGTTGCGGCGTGAACCTCCGCCCTGCGAACCCGGCTGTTGCTGGCCCGAGGTCTTTTCAATGTCGATTTTCTCCTTGCCGCCGATGCGTTTGCGCTTTTTGCGGTCGCCCGAGTTTGCGTCACCGCTTCCGCCACGGTTGTTGTCGGCAGCAGCTTTTGCTATGCGTTCGTTTCGCCGCTCCTCTTTTGTTTTCTTTTTGGGGCGGGTTGACTGGTTGATGGCAGAGAGGTCTATTTTGCCTACAACGTTGATTGTAGGCATGTTCTGAGGACGCCCTACGGTGAATATCTCTTCTTTGTCGGCTTTCTCGGCCGGTGCGGCCGGTTTTTCAGCCTTTGCCGGGGCTGTTGCAGCGGGTGCCGGTTGGGCCGGCTTTTGGTTTTGCTCCTGTTTCGGCTTGTGTTCGTTGGCCGGTGCCTGGTGCTGGGCTTTGGGTTGCTGCGGCTTGTCGGCGTTTGCAGGGGCGGTTTTTGCGGGCTCTGCTTTAGGCTCTTCCGGCTGCTTTGCAACTGCTGGCTGTGGCTTTTCAGGCTCCGGTGCGGCCACAGGATTTACTGGTTCCGGCTTTTCCTCGGTTTGTTTCGGGGTTTCTGCCGGAGCCTGTGCCGGTGCAGGGGTTGGTTTCTCCTCCATGGCTTCGGGTGCGGGTGCTTCTTTTACGGGTGCAGGTTTGCGTACCGGGTTCCCATGCTTGTCAAGCTCGATTGTGCCGAGGATGCGGGGCTTGTTAAGTTCCGCTTTGAGCGAAATTTCCTCGACTTCGCGAGGCGCGGGTTTTGATTTTTCGCGGTCGCGTGCACGGTCGGTTGAGAGTTGCTGCGACTTGCTTTTCTGGTCTTTGTCGCTTTTGAACGCGTTGACCAACAGGCTGACGACTTCCTCCTCTATTCGTGCGTTGGGATTGTCGTCGACGGTGATGTTTTTGCCGCGCAGGAATTCGACCACCGTGGGGAGAGCCACGTTGAGATCTTTTGCTACTTTACTTATTTTGATTCTCGCCATGAAGTGAGTTTGTGTGATTGCTTAAAATGGTTGGGTAGAGAGGGGATGGCATGGGGCTGGCAGCCCGTTTTTTTTACTGTTCGGGTTCGGGTTGTTCCTCGGCAGGGATGTCTTCCTCGGCTTCATTGGCAGTGGCTTCTGCTTCGGGAGCCTGTTCCTCGGTAACGGCATCAGTCTGTGGTGCGGAAGCCTGGGTCGAGGAGGTTTCGTCAGTGTCGTCGAATTCGGCACGGAGGATGTCGAGCACGTTGTCGACGGTTTCCTCTTCGAGGTCGGCTTTGTTGATGAGGTCGGCACGCGGGGTGTTAAGTACGCTCTTGGCCGTGACACAGCCCATATCCTTGAGGGCGTCGATAATCCATTCCTCGATTTCATCTTTGAATTCATCGAGGTAGATGTCTTCTTCGAAGGTTTCGTCGGTATCGCGGTAAACATCGATTACAAAGCCTGTGAGCATCGAGGCAAGTTTGATGTTCAGACCGCCTTTGCCGATAGCGAGTGAGACCTGGTCGGGTTTGAGGAACACCTCGGCTTTCTTTTCCTCTTCGTCGATTCGGATTGATGAAATCTTTGCGGGTGAGAGTGCTCGCTGGATGAAGAGGGTGGGGTTGGATGTGTAGTTGATTACGTCGATGTTTTCGTTGCGGAGTTCGCGCACGATGCCGTGGATACGGGAGCCTTTGACACCTACGCATGCGCCTACGGGGTCGATTCGGTCATCGTAGCTCTCCACTGCTATTTTGGCGCGTTCGCCCGGGATGCGGGCAACGGCGCGTATGTTGATGAGGCCGTCGTGGATTTCGGGCACTTCGATTTCGAACAGCCTGCGCAGGAAGTTCTCGTTTGTGCGCGACACGGTGATTTTCGGGTTGTTGTTGGCGTTGTCGACATTGGCGATTACCGCACGCACTGTTTCCCCTTTGCGGAAGAAGTCGCCCGGGATGGACTGGTTCTTAGGCAGGAGGAGCTCGTTCTTATCGTCGTCGAGGAGGAGGGTCTCACGCGACCATGTCTGATATACTTCGCCTGTGATGAGTTCCCCTTCGAGGTCCTTGAACTTGGCATATACGGCTTCTTTCTGCAGTTCGAGGATTTTCGATTGCAGGGTCTGCCGGAGTGTGAGGATTGCGCGTCGGCCGAAATTGGCAAATATGATTTCCTTAGTGTGCTCTTCGCCGATTTCCACTTCGGGGTCGTCGTCGGCGCGTGCGTCTGAAAGTGAAATCTGGAGGTTGGGGTTGGCAACCTCCCCGTCGGGCACCACTTCGAGGTTTTGGAAAATCTGGACGTCGCCCTTGTCGGGGTTCATAATCACGTCGAGGTTTTCGTCAGTACCGAACATTTTGGCCAGCACGTTGCGGAATGATTCCTCAAGCACGCTGATCATAGTGGTTTTGTCGATGTTCTTTAGTTCTTTGAATTCGGCAAACCGTTCCACCATGTTGGGTGTTTCCTCTTTCTTAGCCATAGTCTGAGTCGTGTATATTTTTTTGTTGTTTACTTATTTGAATGAAATCATGTATTTCACCGATTTTGCCTCGCTGAATGGCAGCGTTTCCGATTCCATCACTGTAGTGGGGCGTTTTGCACCGGGCTCTTTGTATTTGACGGGGTATTCGAATGTGAAGTTGTCGTCGGCCACGGCGGTCAGCACCGCGTGGAGCTTGCGTCCGTCGCGGGTGAGGATTTCGATGTCGTTACCAATGTTTTTGAGGTATTGCCCGCGCACTTTGAAGGGTGATGTAAGCCCGGCGGAACCGACTTCGAGTTCGTAATCCTCGGTGTCGCGGTCGAAATCCTTTTCGATTGCACGTGTAACGGCGGCACAGGTGTCGATGTCGATGCTTGTGGGTGAGTCAAGCTCCACAACGATGTTGTTTTGCGGGCTTACCTTGATGTCGACAATAAACAGGTCGGTGTTTTCGATGGCTTTTTCTACCGAACGGGTCAGCAGTGCTTTGTCAATCATAAATTATGCGGGGTTATAGAACCGATGTTACATAAAGAAATAGAGGAAGCCTTGCAGCTTCCTCCGATAACTGATGCAAATTTACGGTTTTTATTCCGAATCCGCAACATTATCGCTGTCGGGCGGGGAGCTGTCGGCTGAGGAATCGGTTGATTTAACACTGGAAGATGCCTTTTTTATAAAATTTAACACATTTGTGCGGTCAACGATGATGCTTCCTATATATACGGTGAATAGCGGATACATTATCACCCCCATGAACGAAAGGATTACCGATATGATTTTGCCCGCCACGGTTATGGGTGCCACCGGGCTTCCGAGGGTTGTTGTCTGGAGCGAGCACCAGATGAAGGCGTTCCAGTAACTGCCGATATGGGGGTTGACGGGATGCTCCCGTTCATAGAAAATCAAGGCGGCAAAATATGTGGTGAGGAGCAGGATGGAGACGTAGCTGACGAATATGCCGGTAATGCGGTTGGAGGCGATGTAGTCAAGCACGATTACCAGGGCGAGTGCCCCGCGTGCCAGCGGGACGAAGCGTATGAAATAGAGGGCGTCGGGCGACAGCTGCATGTCGTAGCTGTCAATAATGTTAAGGTAGGGGACTGACATTACGAGGAAGAGCCACCGGGTGCGGATGTATGACTTCCGTCGGCCGTGAGGGGCCAGCGCAAGTTCAAGGAAGAAGTCGGTTATGAAAACAAGGCATACGGCCAGTTGGAATGTCATGTATGCCCGGTTTTCAAGAAACGGTATGTTATTGAATGTGTCGTAGGAGATGAACACGATGAGCATTACGGAGAGGGCGAGTATGGCGATATGTGCCGCATCGAGAACCGTGTCCTTGATGTGGCCGGCCGTGTCATTGCTGCCGGTGTGTCTGTGAAAATGTGGCAGTTTCATTTTTCCCTCGCCTTCGTCGGTTTGTTATTGGATAACAATTTCAGAGGTTAAGGGGTTTTCCGTATGCCGGTTATTCGGCGGTTGCGATAAGGCTTATTGATAGGGTGATGATAATGATTGCGAGCCACTGCATGTTTTGCGGGGTTTGTGAAGCCGGGGATGGCTTCTATTTGTCACAGAAGTCATCGTGACTTCACTGCAAAATTATGGAAAGTGTGGCGATTTACCCCCCCGATAGTTAATTATTGTTAAGATTGCCGTAGGGCGATGTTTTTTCCGCTGTCAGGCAGGAAAAAGCCTGGTGAAATTTATACCCGGGCGGTTGGGGAGCGTTGTGGCTATGAATGTAGAGAATGCAGAGGAGTTGTAGCGGATATGGTAGCGTTCGCAGGAGAGTCCTTTGATCAGGAATGTGGCACGTTCAACGGGTGTGTCGCCTGGATTGCCCGGGGTTATGCGTTCCTCGATTTCAAGGTCGAAGCCTATGCGGGTTATGGCAAGTGCCACTGTGGCCGATTCGGTAAGGCTGTGCAGGCCGCATCGCCGCAGGATTATGTCGCCGTTGTCGAGGCAGCGGAATTCGATTCGCGGGGTGTTGTCTACATCACGGTCGAGTGTGCCTGTGCAGAACGAGGTTTCGGCTTGACCCCGTTCGCGTGGCTTGACCAGCAGCCCCACAATCATGGCGGCTATGGTGAATAATATGACGTATAGTTCGGTAGACAATGCAGTTTTTAAGTTGTAAGTTGTAAGTTGTAAGTTTTAAGTTATAAGTCGTAAGTTGTCAGTAGCAAGTTATAAGTTGTCAGTTTTTATCAGTTGTAGAGTGGTAAGTTAAAAAACGGAGTGGGATTTGCATGGGATGTCGGAACCCGGCTGTATGGCGGGATTTTCCGATTGCAATTTACAACTTACGACTTACGACTTATAACTTAAAACTTACAACTTACAACTTATAACTTGCAACTTGCTACACCAGCACGCTCATCAGCCAAGAGGATATGAGCATGTAGATCATCATGCCTATGATGTCGTTGGTGATGGAGATGAAGGGGCCGGTGGCAAGGGCGGGGTCGATTTTGAAGCGCTCGAGTGTGAGCGGCACGAATGTGCCGAAAATAGAGGCGAAAAGCACCACGGCCATCAGGGAGAGTGAAACGGCAAGTGTGGTGGGATTCCAGGGCGCTAGCTGGAAGGCGTTGTAGATGAACACCAGCAGGGAGATTATCAACCCGTTGATGAAACCTACGCCGACCTCTTTCAGGATTTGACGCCCTGATTCCTTTAAGTCGAGGGAGCCGTTGGCCAGGCCCTGCACAACGATTGCCGACGACTGGATGCCGACGTTGCCTCCGGTGCCGCCAATCATCGGGATGAATAGAGCCATGGCGGGGTTGGTGACGAATCCTTGCTCGAAGTTTCCGAGTATCAGCGAATTGCCTATGCCGCCTACGATTCCCATCAGGAGCCATGGCAGGCGAGCCTTGGTCTGACGCCACAGGGTGTCGTCGGATTCGACGTCTTGCGAAAGACCTGATGCCAGCTGATAGTCGCGTTCGGACGATTCGCGCACGCGGTCCATCACGTCGTCGACCGTTATGTGGCCTACGAGGCGTCCGATTGAGTCGATTACCGGCATTGCCACAAGGTCGTATTTCTCGAAGTCGATGGCCACTTCGTCGAGCGGTGTGTCGGTTTTCACTGCCACGGGGTCGGTCTCCATCACGTTCTTGATTTTGGAGACTGAGGGGTGGGTGATGAGTTCTTTCAGGGGGAGCGTGCCGCGCAGGCGGTCGTCGTTGTCGACCACATAGACATAGTAAATCTCGTCCATATCCTCGGCCTGCATCCTTAGCTGCTTGATGCATTCGGGCATGCTCCAGTTTTCGTTGACCACGAGCATTTCGGTACCCATGAGTCCGCCTGCGGTGTCCTCTTCATATTTGAGGAGGTCGATAATGTCGCCCGCCTGCTCTACGTCGTCGATATGTGACAGCACCTCGTCGCGGTCCTCTTCGTCGAGTTCCTGAATAAGGTCGACGGCTTCGTCGGAGTCGAGGTGGTCGACATATTTGCGGGCGATATCCTCCGGCTCCATCTCGCTGAGGAGTTTGCGGCGGTCGTCCTCGTCAAGTTCCATGAGCACGTCGGCAGCCTTGTCGCCGTCGAGGAGGCGGTTTAGGTATTCTGCATCGTCAAGCTCCAGGTCGTTGTACAGCTCTGCGATGTCGGCCGGGTGGAGGTCGGAGAGAATGGCGCGGGCTTTCTCGTCGTCGCGGTCGGCGATTATCTGTTTTATGTGGTTGAGATATTCCTCGTTGAATTCTTTCATCGACGGATGTGTCTTATCGCATGGAAGCCAGCAGGTTGGTCAATTCGATAAATTGCGCTACAGAGAGCTGCTCGGGGCGCATTGCCATCAGGGCGTTGTCGGGTGCGGGGCAGCCGGGTGGCAGGAGTGATTTTATGGAGTTGCGTATGGTTTTGCGCCGTTGGCCGAAGGTTGTTTTCACCACGGTCTTGAACAGGGCCGGGTCGCATCCAAGTTCTGTCACGGCATTGCGTGTGAGGCGCACCACGCCTGATTTGACCTTTGGAGGCGGGTTGAACACATGTTCGTCGACGGTGAACAGATAGTCGACGTCATACCATGCCTGCAACAGCACGCTCAGAATGCCCCTGGCTTTTGTGCCCGGAGGGGCAGCGAGCCTTTCGGCTACCTCTTTCTGAAGCATGCCGGAGCAGCATTTCACCCTGTCCTTATAGTCCAGGATGTGGAAGAAGATTTGCGACGAGATGTTATAGGGGTAGTTCCCGATTACGCAGAATTCGCTGTGACCGGGGAACAGTGTGCCGAGATCGAGTTGCAGGAAGTCCTCTTCAAGGATGTGTCCTTGCAGTGCCGGCATGTTGGCTTTGAGCCATGCCACGCTTTCGTTGTCGATTTCCACAACCGTCAGGTCGGGGTGTGTGGGTAGCAGAAACTGTGTAAGCACACCCATCCCGGGGCCGACTTCTACGACGGGGATGCCCTGGTAGGGGTCGAGTGTGGCGGCTATCCGGGCTGCTACGTCCAAATCGGTCAGGAAATGCTGCCCCAAAGCTTTTTTTGGTTTAACCTGTTGCATATGGTTATGGTTTGTCGGAGGCGGCCACGGCACACCTGCGGTTAGTTGTCATACAAAGTTAAGGATTTTTTGCGGAATGTGCAGGCGGTAGGTTAATAGATTGTTGAAAAAACGGGCACAACCTCCGGGGCTGCCCCCTGGTCGTCGCACCGGGTGCCTATAATAAAACGCAGGGTGGTTACGTTATGATTTAGTAACAATCCAACCAATATGCTGCCTTGTGGCTTGTGTTATGTCTCAGGCGGCCTTTAATAAAGAAGATGAAGAAAGCAATCTCCATAATGTGCCTGCTGGCACTTATGCTGGCATCGTGCAGCTCGCCGAAGCCTGTACTGACTGTATTTAAGGACCTCCAGCCCACCGGCAATGGTGAGTTCCAGCTGGAAGAGAGCAATCTGACAATCCGTCCGCAGGATGAGCTGATGATTACTGTAACCTCGACCGTCCCGTCGGCTTCGGCTCCCTACAACCTGCCGTTGAGCAATCCTGCAAAACAGGGCGAACTGAAAATGTCACACACACCGACCCAGCAGACTTATGTGGTTAACAAGGCGGGTGATATAAATTTCCCGGTATTGGGGAAACTGCATGTTGCAGGGCTTACCACCATGCAGCTTACCGAAAACCTTACGACGCGTATAGCCAAGGAGGTGAAAGACCCCATGGTGCGTGTAGAACTGGTTAATTTCGGGGTCAACGTGCTTGGCGAAGTCCGCAATCCCGGACGCGTGGAGGTTCCAGGTGAGCGGTTCTCGATTCTTGACGCCTTGGCGGCGGCTGGGCATCTTACGGAATTCGGCGACCGTACCAATGTGCTTCTTATCCGTGAGAATGACGGTAAGGCCGAATACCATTATATCGACCTGACGAAAAGCGATGTAATGTCGACCCCGTATTATTATCTTCAGCAAAACGACGTAGTGATGGTGTCGCCTACTCCGACCCGCGAATCCAATTCGCGCTACGACACCAATAATTCCTACCGTATGCAGGTGGTTTCCACCATAGTGAGCGCCACATCGGTAATCGCGTCGCTAATAATCGCGCTTGCAATCAAATAAAGCAGGGATACAGAAACATCCCGGCATTCCAGTCACTCGTTATCATATTTCCTTTAAGACAGATGAATCCCACAGGCCAAGACAAAAACGAATTTATTGATTTCTCGGGGATAATCAAATATTGCGTATCCAAGTGGTATGTGTTTGTTATAGGTGTAGTGGTATGTGTAGCCTTGACAATGTTCCACAGCTACCGGACTGCTCCGGAATATCTGGTAAAGGCCAACCTGCTGATTACGCAGGAGGATGCGGGGCCAGACCTGGGTGCTATAGGCGCGATTTTCGGGTCGAGTGCCAGCGTTGACGACGAGGTTTTCGCAGTTTCATCGCATACAATCTACAGAAATGTCGCCAAGGAACTTGGCATTAACGTGTCATATCGCACACGCACCGGTTTCCTGCGTGACGAGTTCCAGTTCACAGGTTACCCGGTGGCGTTGAAATGCGACCCTTCGATTCCCGATACCATCCGCACCGGGCTTTCGTTCAAAGTAAAGGTAAATGACAAGGGGCTGGCCGATGTGACCGTAAAAGCCCGCAAAAAAACTGTGGCTGAAGTTGAAGATGCGGCATTCCCTGTGAATGTGAACACTCCCTACGGCTTGTTTACCCTTGAGAAAACGCCTGATTTCCCTGCAGGGGAACCGGTAAAGACAAATATCAGTTTCACCGGTTATGACGACGCGGCGGAGGATATAGCAGAGGTTGTGTTTGTGGATATTGCCAGCCGCAAGTCGAATGTTATTCTTTTGGAACTGGAGAGTCCTAGCGTTGATTATGCCAAAGCGGTGCTTAATACCATCATAGAGCAATACAACCTGCGTGGTTTGGGCGAAAAGAACCTTAAAAACCGCAAGACAATCGAATTCATCGATTCGCGCCTGGCATTGTTGAGCGACGATTTGTCGACTTCGGAATCCTCGATTGAAAAGTATAAACGTGACAATGGCATTGTCGACCTGGAGGCCGACGCCCAATACCAGTTTGGGAAAAAGGGGCAGATTGAGCAGGCGCTGGTGGCTTCAGAAACCGAGATGCAGATTGTGAAGCTGATAAAGGATTTCGTGTCAGACCCGGCTAATGAAAACGAACTTGTGCCGGCCACACTGGCCGGTTCGAACCAGGGACAAGGAACCGATAGTTTTGTTGGTGCATATAATGAGCTGATTCTCAAGCGTATCGAATTGGCGCAAAATGCCCATTCCGGTAATGCTGCCTTGGAGGCGGTTGACCGCCAGATCGAGGCTATGCGAAAAAACCTGCTTTCAACAGTCGACAAGGCATATCAGGCGGCATCAGTAAAGGTGCGCGAACTCCGCTCGGAGATGAATGCCGCCCAGGCAGCGTTAGGAAATATGCCTACGCAGGAACGTCAGTTCCGCGACATCAAGCGCCAACAGACAATCAAAGAGCAGCTTTATCTGTTCCTGCTCAAACAACGCGAACAAAGTTCGATGATGCTTGCCAATTCTCAGATGAAGGGGCAGATTATCGATGAAGCCTATGCGCTCAACGAACCGCTCGGCATGAAAAATTCAATGAAGCTGATTGTTGCATTTTTTTGCGGTCTTGTCCTTGCTGGTAGTTATCTGTATATACGTAGATTGTTGCGTGACAAATTCGAATCCTCAGAGGAATTTTCAGGGCTTACTTCCGTGCCTGTGCTCGGCGAGATGTGTGCCGACACGACCGGTGAGTCGGTTGTGGTAAGGCAAGGTGGTTCGACCTCTACTGCCGAGCTTTTCCGCCTCATCCGAACCAACCTGCAATTCATGCTCGGCGGTAACGGCAACAAGGTGGTTTTGGTTACCTCGACAACCTCGGGCGAAGGGAAATCGTTTATTTCCATCAACCTTGCCTCCTCGTTTGCACTGCTTGGCAAGAAGGTGCTGCTGGTAGGGCTTGATATACGCAAGCCCAAGTTGCAGGAGTATCTCAGCCTTTCAGGCGGTCGCGGTTTCACAGAATATATTTCGAGCGACAGCATTTCGCTTGAGAGCATAATCCGCCGTGATGCCGTGATGCCCGGTTTGGATGTGATTACTTCCGGCCCGGTTCCTCCCAACCCGTCGGAACTCCTTGCCGACCCGCGTGTTGACGAGTTGTTTGCAAAGCTGCGTGGTATGTATGACTATATCATAATTGATTCGGCCCCGGTAGGTATCGTGAGCGACACATTCGCATTGGTGTGTATCAGCGACGCCACCGTCTACGTATGCCGTGTCAACTACACCACCCGTCACGACGTAGCCACCCTCAATAACCTTCATGCCACCGACCGCTTCCGCAAACTTTCAGTGGTTGTAAACGGCACCAAGCCGCGACGCACCTACGGCTATGGTGAAGAAGGCGTCGGCAAACACCGCAGATAAAAGATGCGTTTCCGCATTATGGGTGTTTTATGACTCGCAGAGATGGCTTTTGGTTGTTTATAAATGATAGGGAAATATAAGCTATATTACCGTGTGTTCATTGCAGTTTTTTGGATTGCGATGACATCCGGCTTTGTGGCAGATGAACTTCTGCCGTTTTTGGAGCCATTGCGCCCTGCCGTGTTTCTGTTGCTTGACGGCCTGGTTGTTTTGCTAGGGTTGGCAACTTTGCGGCAAAGGGGCGACATAATCGTGGCATTGTCATATATGGCGATAGCTGTGGTTTCCTCATTGATTGTAAATCATGGTTCAGTTGCGACATTTGTGAACGGTAGCCGTGATTTCGTGGGGCTTGTGCTTATGGTTCCGGTTTTGAGATATTTCCTGACATGCCGGTATGCGGATGATTTCCGAAAGTCGTTTAACCGTCAGCTTCGGATATGGCTATGGTTGCAGGCATTCTGCATCACATGGCAGTTTGCGCTGTATGGTGCCAATGACCATGGAGGCGGTTCGATGGGTTTCGGTGCTTCAGGTATAACATCGATGCTGATTTACCTGGTCTCGTTTTATCTGATTACACGCAATTGGGATTCATACCGTTATTGGGACAGCCTTAAACGGAACAAGGAATATATCTTCCTGTTATATCCTACCCTGCTCAATGAGACCAAGGCCAGCTTCATAATGCTGGTAATATACTTTTTGCTGCTGGTCAAATATGACCGTCTGGCGGTGATGCGTCTTTTACTGGCATTCCCTATATCTGTTTGCGCTTTTGTGGGCTTGGCTGTAGCCTATTTCGATATAACCGACCAAGATCCGGAGAAAGTCCTGTCAAAAGAATTCTTTCAGAATTATTTCTATGGGGAAGACCTTGATTTTCTTGTAGAGGTGGGATGGATGCTGCAGGACGGTGAAATGGAAATCGACCCTTCAAACTGGTGGACTCTTGACATCCCGCGTTTTGCAAAGCCTGTGCTTGTAACCCCGATGCTTAGAAGTGAGACAAATGGGGGAGTGTGGCTTGGAGCCGGGGTGGGACAGTTCAAGGGTGGCCAGGTAATGTCGTCGACAAGGTTCGCACAAAACAACCAATGGCTTTTGCAGGGTTCCAAGATATTGCTGTTTTTTGTTTATGTGCAACTTGGAATAATAGGGCTTATATGGATTATTGCAGTGCTTGCGCGTGATTTATGGCCGAGGGTCAACAGGCAGATTCCGTTTTCAATGCAAGTGCAGCTGTTTGTGCTGGCCGACATGCTCCTGATTTTCATTTATAATGATTCAATAAGGGTTTTGAGTTTCTGCCTTGTGTTTTTCTATGTAGCGCTTTCCATGCAGCCCTTGAAACAGGCTTCTGCCAAGGCCGTAAGCGCGGATGTGTGTCGTGATGGGACGGCATAGCGTGTTTGTCCCCCGGTGGTACGTTATCGGTTGCGGGCAAACATCCTCCTGGCTTTTCGGATTATCCGTGTAAGCAGGCTTGGTTTCATCCGTGATAAAATTGCCGGCAGGCATTGTATCCCTTTTTCCTGGAATGAGCGCATGAAAATATCTGCTTGTTCCGGACGTCTGGCATTGCGCACCAAGGCTGGATTTGCCGTGACTGCCTGGTTATAACTGGATTTTTCCATTGTAAGTGAACATTGACTCAATGCCTCCAGGCCATTAGCTGAATTGGCAAGCACGAGTGATACACCTGATTTGTCATAGAACGACGGATGTATCCGGTCAATGCCCCAGTAATCGGCGAGAGTGATGTCGCTTTTTGATTTGCCGCATTTGGCAGGGCACTCATGGCATGACGGGCGGAGATAGAGGTCGGCAAGGAATCCACGCATGAACAGGTTGTTGACCCTGCGTTCATAGAACAGCACATTGTCGGCCTGTCCCGGTTTGCTTTTCCCGGAAATTGAGAACCCGTAGTCGTTCCACCCGTGCCGAATATCCCTGAAATCTATTTTGGTAATTGATTCCATGGCGAGTGAGCCGTGTTTCCCGATTTTGTCAAGCAGTCCTGCCAGGTATGCTTGCCACACAGCCGGGCTTGGCACACCGTGGCATGCCACATCTACCGATAATAAAAGGTTTCCATAGTCTTTGCGCAGGAACAGTCTGAGCCCTGCAAGTTGGCATGGCGTACCCGAGAACAGCACTTTGCGTCCGGCTTTGAGAAATCGCTCGGCATCGGTATATGCTGTTCCAATGTTGCTCTGCACATATTTTGAACCTTGGAAAAATGCAAGCCCGGAAATGGTTTCGGTGTAACTGTGTTCAACGCCCCATTTACTGTCGAATCGTGCACCGAACACGACTCCCCCTTCATTTATCACATTGCAGGCCAGGGCATGAAACACGCCCCCGGAAGATGATTTCCTTCTTATGGAATCATTCATGTTTTTTGCTGCAAAAGTATTTATTGGTTCGCCTGGCAATGCCTGATGTATGACCGGGCATACTTTTTCGCATAGTCCGCAATGGATGCACATGGATTGGTCGACGCATGGATAGAGAAAACCCTCATCATCTTCTTGCATAGAGATGCAGCTGGTGGGGCATCGTTGGGTGCAGGCGTTGCAACCCACACAGTCTTGTTTGTTGGTTATGTCAATCATATGGCCTATGTTAGATGAGGATAGCTAATGATTCTTGAGGCGTGTGATCAGTGCGTTTACAGGGGCTGCCAGTGTGCGGCGTTCGTCCTGATTCATGCTGAATTTCCAAAATGCAGGGATATACATAATTGAAAACAGAAGCATTCCCAAAATGAGGTGGCAAATCTTTGTATAGTCGACAAAATGACATGTAAGGAGGCCTGATGTTGTAAAGATTACCGGGATTACCATCATCTTTCCTATATCATGCCAAAAACGTGCTATATTAAGGCGTTGTGATTTGGCGTAATAGATGTTCATTATAATCCATTGCCCGGCAATAAGGGCTCCTCCGATGGCTACGGCACATCCGATTGCACCCCAATGGCGTGAGAATATAATCTGCATTGCCAGGCTTATCGTGGATATGGCAAGGTAGAGTAGTGAGCGGAACTTCATTTGGTTCCGAGCCTGGAGGATGGTTATGCCTGTGTTTTGAATCAGAGGGACAAACAATGTGATGAAAAAAATGCAGGTAATCAGATATGATTGATGGTATTCTGCACCGGCCCACACATTTATGAACCCGTTTCCGAACACCATGAAGCCTGAAAGCACGAATGCCATGACGATACACTGGAAGCGTCCCATGCGGATGAAGAGGTCGGAGAGTTCTTTATCGGATTTTTCATTTGCAACCATTGCAGTGACTTTCGGAAGAAGGACGCTGCAGATGGATGTGGAGAATGTCATATACATCTGCTGCAGAAGGATTGCTACGGAAAAAACCGCAACGGCTGCCGTGCCTGCAGTTGTGCCGAGCACAAACTGGCCGGTACCCCAATAAATCCTGTCCATTATTGCATTGAGAAAAATCCAAAATGAATAGAGCGATATTTCGCGGAGAAACGGCCAGTTGAAACGCCCGAACCACACTTTGATACGTAGTTTCCGTCGGCAATAGAGATAGTTTATGACCAATACCAGGATGTTGAATACGGTTTGCACCACCACCAGCGCTATAGCTTTGAACCCGATGGCCAGCATGGCTATCATAACGGCGGTTGACAATATGATGCGGATTATGTTCACTCCCCGCTGGAAGATAAAGTTTTCATATGCCGTTATGATGGAACCGAATATGCTGAGTGGGAATGTAACCAGCAGGTTAAGGGTAAGGAGCAGCATCATTATGCGAGCCTGTGATGTGTCGGCTGCGGTCATGGTGCGATCGAAAAGGGTATCGACATTGTAGTATAGTGCCAAGCCTCCGGCGAATGCTATCAGCCCTATGACAGAGTAGACTATCAGGAACATGCCGAACATTTCCCATTGCTCGCGTTGCTTGCGTTCGGCACGGAACTTCGCGGTGTAGCGGATTATGGCGTTTCCGAATCCGAAGTCGAGAATGGTCAGATATGCTATGACTGATGCCACGAGCGAATATAGGCCGTAGTCGTTCTGTCCCAGCATTCGCAGCATGTAGGGGGTATATAGCAGTCCTACGAGTGTGTTTAGCCCGATAATGACATAGTTTAGTGCTGCCCCGATTTTGATTTGGTTCACGGTTGACTGGTCTTATCGTGTTTTGACAGGGATTCTTTTAAGAAGTTGATTGATTTCGAACGGAATGCATTAAGACGCGTCTCAACTGCGTTCCAATTGATTGGGGCGGCGGCAATTCTTTGGGCCTCATTTGTTGAATCAGTCATACGGTCATATAGTCCTAATGGTTCTAACAATGATTTCAACCGGGCATTGCCTCTGACCGGATTGGCGATTGTAATAAATGGCTTACGAAAGATTATAGAGAATATGGTTCCGTGGAAGGAGTCGGTGACCACGAAATCTGCATCGCGGAACATGGCCAGCCATTCTTCCATGGATGCGGATGCAGGGTTGCAATCGTGTACCGGGATATGTAGATGTTTTCTTAAACCGGATAGTATCTTCAACCTGGATTTGTCGGGGTCGAGAAGGTAGCTGCCGATATAGGGGGTGGTTGAAACCGGGATGCTGGTGCAGAGCCTGCCATATTGTTCTGCGTCAAGCAGCAATGCAGGGTCTGCCACCCATTCGGCATGATGCCCAAGGTGTCTGCGACATAGTTCGGCTCCTGATTTTTCCCTGACGGAGACGTAATCGAACAGTTCGATTAAACGGGCACACTCCAAAGTCTGCGATTCGGAATATTCCCAGCGGTCGGTGCCGAATGATGCAGCATATGATATTCTCACAATGTCGGCGGTTTCGGCGAACCTGAAATACATATCCTCGATGCAGGCATTATACTTCGGTCTCCATATTTGGTCGCTACCGCAAATCAAGGCGTTGATTCCTGGCGGCACGGCATATCTTGGTATGGAGATGGTGGAGATATATGTATCGGTGAATTCCGATAGATTGCGGCGTTGGCCTGCATGTGCAGTCCTGAAAAAGTTACACATGTTGCCCCCCGGAAGGTAGGGCATCAATTTTAACCAGCGCACAAAGGGTGCGATACGTTCTCGAAGCGAGAGTGGTTCATAAGTTTGGGAAACACATATAGTTACCGGTTCATGCCCCAAAGCCCGCAGAGTTTCCTGCAGGGCAAAATTTTGGATAATTCCACCGAAATTATTTTTTAAGGGTTGTGTTACGATGCCTGCTTTCATTGCAATAATGCCGGTCTGCACCAATTCATTACAAGTGGGTGTGCTGGTTACTTCCGTATGCAAAGATAGTGCTTTTATGCCGTGTCTGAAAATTTTTATGGAATGGAAATCATGCATGATGCATCATCACAATGATGTCGGCGGAATATTTGCTTATCTGTCAGGTATAGGCATTGTCCTGTTTGCCCGTCATATGAAAAATGTGTAACTTTGTGAAATAATGGAAGTGGTGTCTGTGCACAACAGGCACATAGTCTAAATATCCCTAATGCTACAATATCAGCTCTTTTACTGGATTCAGAATAACAAATTGCTTTTGAAAATAGCCTCTCCGATTAAAAATTTTGTAAAAAAACGTTTGGAGAAACAGATAAGGAAGCATCCTTTGCGTCGTTTCAACAGGCTTCATAAGCTTTATTTCGGGAGAGAGTTAAATCTTTGGCCTCCGAAAACTCTATGTGAAAAGTTCCTTTGGATGGAATATGCCACCGACGTCAGCCAATGGAGAAGGCTGACCGATAAAGTCGCGGTGCGCGATTATATCGCAGGGCTTGGGTTGGAAGAATATCTGCCTAAGGTGTATCATGTACTTGACGAACTTCCGGCGTTTGATGATTTTGTGGCTCTTTTGCCCCGGCAGTGTGTAGTGAAAACAAGTCATAGCGGAGGCTCGGAAGGGGTACGCGTTATTTCTTCAAAAAAGGATTGTGACCTTGCTGAAGTTTATAATGCCATGTCGAAGAGCATGCATGACCCATATGGCGAACGTCTGGGGCAGCCGCATTACACCGGGATAAAACCAAGGCTGATTATAGAAGAGTTCCTTTCAAATGCAGAAGGCGACTTTGCCGCCCCGTTGGATGATTATAAATTTATGTGTATAAATGGAAGTCCTGTCGTAATCAATGCTATCGGGGAGCGGGATATTAAAAATCACACATGGCTTGACCAGTACTATAATCTGGATATGGAACTTCTTCCCTGGGAAAAGCAGCAATGTGGGAAAACTGTTCGTAAGCCAAAACGGCTCAAGGAGATGGTGAATTTGGCAAACAAACTGGCAAAACCGTTCCCGTTTGTGCGTGTCGACCTATATGACACATCACGAGGTATAGTTTTTGGTGAATTGACTTTTACGCCCGGTTTCGATTTCTTCATAGGGACTTATGGGGAGAATGTGCTTCATATGGGGGAAAGCATAGACCTTTCAGGGCAGCGGCAGATAAATGATATTCTCCGGGAGTATCTATAGTTAGCGGATTGTCGAGGTATGGAAGTTGATTTTATCGGTATGCCGATGAACCTGGGATGCGGGTGTTCGGGAGTTGAGCGTGGCACGGAGGAAATGCGAGACATCGTGTTTGGATCCTCCCGGTTGCATAAATGGAACGATTTGGGCGACATTCCTTGTGAGTCGTGGGCCGATGCTGTTGCCGGAGATGATTTATTGCCGTATATAACCGGGATTTGCCATGCTTGCTGTCGGTTACGTGATGTAGTGGCACATTCTTTAAATCATGGTCATTTCCCGTTTATCGCCGGTGGTGACCATGTTTTGAGTTGGGGGTCGTTGTCAGGTGTCCTGAATGCTGTTGATAATCCACAATGCCTTTATATTGATGCGCATGGCGATTTTAATGCGGCAGCATGGTCTCCGTCGCATAATGTGCATGGTATGCACATGTGCTATCTTTTGGGATTCGATGAGATGCCGGTTGCCGGGGTAATACAGAATAATCGGTATTTGTCGCCGGCAAATGTGTTTTTCAGCGGCACACGCAGCCTTGATTGTTATGAGCGGCAGATGGCTGATGCTTTCAACCTGAAAATGTCAAGGGGATATCCTGACTATTTGAATGGGTCTGAGAACCTTCATATAAGTTTCGACGTCGATGTGCTAGACCCTGCGGTTGCGCCTGGCACAGGTGTGCCAGAACCCGATGGACTTATGCTTGATGAAGCAATGAATGTTTTATCGGAGGCATTCAGGCGTAATAAGGTTGTGTCATTTGACCTTGTGGAGTTCAACCCCTCGCTTGATGTGGAAGGGAGAACCCGTAAAGTGGTTGATGAGGTTATCTACCGTCTTGATAACGATTTATTGCCATAGCGCAGGGCAGCCGTGATGTTGCCTCTATGCCGTAATGGCATGGTCGAGTTTGCGGATTCAAGCATTTTGTGCCATATCCTGTTACAGGAGCATGTTGTATATATCTTGTAATTTTTCTGCAATTTTTTCATGACAGAAGTTTGCGGCATGTTTGCTTGCATTCGCCCCGAGGCGAAGTCTTTCTTCGGGATGATTTGCAAGGTAGATTATGGCTTCTGCAATCTGTTCTACATTCCCCGGTTCTACCACAATGCCGTTAAACCTATCGGTTACTAGGTCTGTGATGCCCCCTACGGCGGTTGTTATAACCGGTATCTCGTGGCCGATTGCTTCCAGAATCGAGATTCCGAATGATTCAAAATAGGACGGATGGATGAATATGTCGGATTTCTCAAGGAGCTGTTTTTTCTCATTCTCACCTAACCAACCATCGTAGATAACCGTATCCTGTAGTCCTAAGCGGCTGATGGTATCATGCATGCGGTCAATTTCTCCATTGCCCCCGATATGGAATTCGATATTTGTATGCAGCCTGTTTTTACATATTGCGATTGCTTCAAGTACCTCGAATATGCCTTTGCGGCCGGTTATAACACCGAAATAGGATAATATTAGGGTATCGGGATGGGTGCAGTTGTTATTCGTTTTAGCTATTATAGTGGGAATACTGTTATGCAGAAGTGCCACATTGTCGTTCAGATTCACTCGTTTCAGGAAGTTTACGAAATAATTCGATACAGTTACCAACATATCGGCCTTGTGGCAGATATAGTTGACTGAGCGAGGGTTGTGCGCATGGAATTTCTCAAATTCCGCTCCATGAATGTGCAGTATGACTTTTTTTCTGAATAATTTGAAGAGTAATACGAAGATGCCGCTGCGGTAGAAGTCGGAGTATGAGGCGGAATGGATATGTACAATCTTATAGCGTGTCGGCAGATATCGGAATGCTTTCAGCACGGCTACAAAGGGCAGCACGTATTTGCGCCATCCGGGTTGTTGAAGTTTCAGGAAATTGAAAGTTTCCATCATATCTTTCTGACATGATATAACTGTGGAAACACCACCTTTTCCGTGGTAGTCAATGCCTGCCACAATGATATGGGAGCTTATATTTTCAGGTATCATGTCAGATAATTCCTTTTGATTTCCAAAGTAAAAGATGAAGCTTATGGGCAAGGATGCTATAGTGCCGGATATTGAGGCAAAGATGTGTATGCAGGGTACGCCCTATGCCTACAAGTTGTTTCATTTCGGTGAAATTTATGAACTTGCGAGTGCGTGCATCGATATTCTCAAGAAATTCTTTCCGAAATCCTTTTTCAGCAAACTCGCATATGCTTAATGCGATAAAACGGTCGTTTGCCGATGATAATGACGGGGCATTCTTGCTTATGAGGTCATGGCATATGCCTAGGACCTTGAACTGAGATGCCACATCTGCTTCGGTCAATTTACGGTGTGTGCTGGATTCCGGGTTTTGACGATATATATAGGTCGTTTTGCAAACGGGTTTTATCGAAGGCTTGCAACGTGTCAGTATTTCAACGAGCAACAATCTGTCCTCGGAGAATAATTGCTGTGAGAGTGCCTGGGGATTTATCTGGCTGAATAATCTACGGTGAAATAACGAACCGCATAGCGACGGGGTATTCCAATGTAAGAGGGAGTCAAGATAGGTGAGGTAGGTCGAGCCTGCCCGTTTGGCCCGTTCCCGTATGGTCTTTTTGCCTATATCGTTGGTCAGGCACATGTTTCCTACTGTAATCTCGGAATTGTCCTTTATTGCTGCATCATACAGGACGGCCAATGAATTCTTTGGCAGGTCGTCGTCAGCATCGAGAAAAAAGAGATAGGAGCCGGTGGCATTGCTATATGCGGTTTCCCGGGCTTTCATCGGCCCGAGGTTGTGAGGGTGGGTGATGATGCGGATGCGGGGGTCGGATGCGGCGTAGGCGGCGAGGATTACGGCGGAGGTGTCGGGGGAGGCGTCGTTGACACAGATTACCTCGAAGTCGGTGAAGGTCTGTGCCAGCACGGAGTCGAGGCAGCGCGGCAGGAACCGCTCGACGTTGTAGACCGGGATTAGAACGGATATGGCGGGAGTATCGGTGGCGGGCTTTTGCATAGGGGAATGACCTTTTTCGAATAGCGGAATAACGGGATGTAGGAGGTGGGTTGAAATCAGATGTTTCTGCTCCTAAGGAGGTTGCAAACGGAATGATGGCGCTTGTCCAGGCCGTTCAGAGTTTTGTCAGGATGGAGTGGATGACGGGTTCCATTATGGTGTAGCCGGAGGCGTTGGGGTGTACGCCGTCGTCGGAAAAGGTGACGGGGAGGGCGCGGTCGCCGGGGTGTACCATCGGGGTGTAATAGTCGGCAAACGGGATTGAGTGGGCGGTTGCATATGCACGGATGCGCCTGTTGAGGTTCTCGATTTTATCGGGCGCATCGGTAATTTCGGGGCGCCAGGGGAATGACGCGGCCGGGAGGATGGTGGTCAGCACTATTTTGATGCCGTGTGCCTTGGCAAGTTCGGCCATGGTTACGATGTTGGCATAGGTGCGGTCTTCGTCGTAGGGGGCGCCGTCGTTGACGGCGATGTCGTTGCACCCGATTCCGAGCACGATTGTCGTGGGGTCGAGGTCGATGGCGTCGGCACGGAAACGTAGCAGCAGAGTGTAGGAGGTCTGCCCCGCGATGCCTCGGTTTATGTAGCCGTTCCGGGTGAAGAATTCAGGGTGGGTGTGGTTCCAGAATTCGGTGATGGAGTTGCCTATGAACACTACGCGTTTCTCATCCTTCTGTCTGGGCGGAACGGCCTTGTTCTCTGCTGCATAGCGGTTGAATTGTGCCGCACCGACAACATTGTTTGTCTGGGCTGTGGCGCCGATTGTTGTTGCAATGATGGCTATGCAGAGGTTGAGCAGTCGTTTCATAGGGGGTGAAAGGTGTTTCGGTTATGTTGCACAGGGATGTATCCCCCGCAGGGGAGGAGGTGCGCCGGTTACCGGCGCCCTCCTTTGGAGTTCTTTTTCTGCTGCTCGCGGAGCATTGCCTGTTGCTGGCGCTGTGCTTCCTCAAGGCGTGCCATGAAGCCTGATTTCTTTTTGGGCTTGGCGGCGTTGGCCATCATTCGGGCGCGCATCTTGTCTTCGTTGACGCATGCACGGAAAATATAGGTCTGCACGATGGTGATGAGCAGTGAAAGGAAGTAGTAGTAGCTCAGGCCGGATGCATAGTCGTTGAATATGAACAGGAACATCACAGGCATGAGGTACATCATCCATTTCATGCCGGGCATCGAGCTTGACGATGGCTGGTTCTGCATGTTGATGCGTGTATAGATGATGTTGGTCACGGTCATCAGAAGGCAGAACAGGCTCACGTGGTTACCGAACCAGGGTATGGTGAAGGGGAGTGTGAAAATCACGTCGGGTGCGGCGAGGTTCTTGGCCCACAGGAATGATTCACCCCTGAGTTCGATGCATGATGGGAAGAACCAGAACATGGCGATGAGTATCGGCATCTGCAACAGCATGGGGACACAGCCTGAGAAGGGGCTGGCACCGGCACGCGAGTAGAGCGCCATGGTTTTCTGGTTTCGGGTCATGGCGTTTTCCTGACCGGGATATTTTTCGTTGATTTCCTTTATCTCGGGTGCCAGGAGGCGCATTTTTGCCTGCGACACAAGGCTTTTGTATGTCAGCGGGAAGAGGATGACCTTGATGAAGATTGTGAGCAGCAGGATTATGATGCCGTAGTTGGATATGAACTGGCTCAGGAATGTGAACACGGGGATGATTATCAGCGTGCTTATCCAACGGAACACCGACCATCCCAGGGGGATGAGGCGTGTGAGGTCGAGGTTCTCGGCTGTGTCGGGGTCGATCTGTTTGTCGAGTTTCGACAGTAGGGGGTAGAGGTTGGGGCCGATGAAGATGTCGATGCTCACGGGTGTTTCAGCCGTGGAGTTATAATCCATGGTGGTTTTGGCGGTGAGGTCTTTCACGAAGCCGGGTTCATGTTTGAGGTCCTTCGATTCGACTTCGGCAGCCACGAAGTGGGTGCGGGGAATCATCACCGACGAGAAGAACTGGTTTTTGAAGGCAATCCATTTAAGGCGTTGCTTGAGGGTTTCGGAGTGGTCGCCCTGTGCAGATATGTCGTCGGGGGTGTCGCCCACATATTTATAGTATATGCCGGAGTTGCGTTCCTCGAAGACGCGTCCCTGCTCGTTGCGCCCCATGTGCTGGTGCCACTGCATCTCTACTGTGGCCACGCTTGGGGGTATTACACTTTCCATGCGCTGTTGCACCACATCCATCTTCACTACATATGATCCTTGCGGGAGGGTGTAGCGCAGTGCCCACATCGCTCCCTTTCCAAGGTCGAGTTTCATCATCACCGTGGAGTCGTTGACAACTTCGGGTGTGAAATAGAAGTTGCCGGTGTCGAAGCGCTGTGTTGCGGAAGTGAGGATAAAGTTATAATTCGCCTCGTTCAGCTGCCATACGTCGACATGGGTCGTGTCGATTTCGTTGGTGCCGGGCTTGGGGAGGTAGTTGAAATAGTCGAGCAGGGTTGCGCGAGCGATGTTTCCGCCATGGGTGGAGATGTCAAGGCTCAGGACGTCGTTTTTGAGGGTTACAAGCTTCTCTTCGCCGTTGAGGTGGCGTGCGAACCCACGGTAGCGGTCGGCGTCGGATAGTGCCGAACGGAGGTTGCCTATGGCTGTGCGCCGGTTTTCGAGCGACAGGTCATCGCCGAACTGCGATGCGGCCACGGCTTCGAATGTGAGAGTCGTGTCGGCACCGCGGACAGTCCCGGTCACAGTTGCGCCGTCGTAGCTCAGTGCAACGTTTTTGTTGCTGTAAGTGATGGGGTATTCGGCACCTTCGGATGCGGTTGTGCCTACTTGTCGCATTATAGCCGGTATGCCTGCCAGCTCGGCCGGGGAGATGGAGTCGACAATCAGCGATTGCTCTGCCTCGCGGGCTTCGCGTGCCTGTTGCTGTTCGGCCTGCTCCTGGAGCTGTTGCTGTATTTTTTCCTGGTCGCCCTTGTTGAGGTACATGAATCCGAAGATTACAAGCCCCATCATGAGCATGCCGTAGATAGTGTTTTTGTCCATGAGTTCGAAGTCGTGGTTTTAATGTTGTTAATCGGCTGATGTTTTACCTAAGGCCGGCTTTTTTATCGTCCTGGTATTTTATGGCTGCGCTTACAAAGCTTATAAACAGCGGGTTGGGGTTCAGTACTGTCGATGAGTATTCGGGGTGGTACTGGGTGCCGACATACCAGCGTTTACCGGGGATTTCAACCACTTCGACCAAATGGGTGTCGGGGTTTTCGCCTACACATTTCATCCCGGCCTCTTCGAACCTGGCACGGTAATGGTCGTTGAATTCGAATCGGTGACGGTGGCGTTCGCTGACGGTCGGTCTGCCATAGGCTTGTGCCGGTGTCGAACCTGGTGTCAGCGCGCAGTCGTAGGCGCCTAACCGCATTGTCCCACCCATGTTCGATATGCTTTTCTGATCTTCCATCAGGTCGATTACATTATCGGGTGTGGTGGGGTTCATCTCGGTGGAGTTGGCTTGCGTGAGGCCGAGCACGTTGCGTGCGAACTCGATTACCATGCATTGCATCCCCAGGCATATCCCGAAAGTCGGCACATCATGTTCGCGACACCATTTCAGGGCGGCGAATTTCCCTTCGATTCCCCGGTGGCCGAAGCCAGGGGCTACGATTACGCCGTCGAGTGGCGATAGTAGCTCGTCGGCATTGTCATCGTTGAGCTTTTCCGAATGTATGAACCGCAGGTCAAGACGGCGGTCATCGTAGGTGGCGGCCTGGAATAGTGATTCGTTTATCGATTTATATGCATCGGGCAGCTCGACATATTTCCCTACTATGCCTATGGTTACGGTTTTTTGTGCATTCTCCATTTTGTGGAGGAAACGTAGCCATGGGGCAAGGTCGGGTTCCTGTTGCACAGGGGTGTCGGTCAGACGGATAACGAGGTCGTCGAGGTGTTGTTCGTGCATCTTTACCGGGACCTGGTAGATTGACGGGACATCGATTGACTGCACTGCGGCATCGGGTGCCACATTGCAGAACAGGGCGATTTTGCGCCTTGCCTCGGGTGTTATGTCGCGTTCGGTGCGCAACACGAGTATGTCGGGCTGGATGCCGAGTTCCTGTAGTTTTTTTACCGAATGCTGGGTGGGTTTGGTTTTGAGTTCCTTTGCAGCTGCTATATATGGCACATAGGTGAGGTGTATGCACAGACTGTCATGTCCGAGTTCCCACCGCAGTTGCCTAACTGCCTCGAGGAATGGGAGCGATTCGATGTCGCCTACCACCCCGCCTATTTCGGTAATTACGAAGTCGAAACGGCCGGTGTTGCCCAGTTGCTTCACATTGCGTTTTATCTCGTCGGTGATGTGGGGTACAATCTGCACCGTCTTGCCCAGGTAGTCGCCGCGTCGTTCCTTGTCGATGACGCTGCGGTAGATGCGGCCGGTGGTCACATTGTTGGCGCGGGTTGTCCGGATGTTGGTGAAACGTTCATAGTGGCCCAGGTCGAGGTCGGCCTCATGCCCGTCGACGGTTACATAGCATTCGCCGTGTTCATAGGGGTTGAGCGTGCCGGGGTCGATGTTGATATAGGGGTCGAATTTCTGAATCGTGACCCTGTAGCCCCGGGCTATCAGCAGATTGGCCAACGACGACGAGATTATGCCTTTCCCGAGGGAGGAAACCACGCCGCCGGTGACGAAGATGTACTTTGTATTCACTGTTCTAAATGCTTTATTAAACTGCAAAGTTAGTGAATTTTTATAATTCTTTTATGCGGCGTGTGAAATCAATCATCTTGATGGCTGTTTCGGCTGCTTCGGTTCCTTTGTTGCCGAGTGAACCCCCGGCGCGGTCGATTGCATCTTGTTCGTTGTCTACGGTCAGCACGCCGAAAATCACAGGGATATCGCAGTCTGCATTAAGCGATGTTATGCCTTGTGTGACGCTTTGGCATACATAGTCGAAGTGAGGGGTCCCGCCGCGGATTACGCAGCCGAACACGATTACGGCATCATACATGCTGGCCTCGATAAGCTGTGAGGCGGCGTAGGTGAGTTCTACCGCGCCCGGCACCTGGAAAATGTCGATGTCGTCGGCGGGTATGCCTTGTTTTTCGAACAGGTCGGTTGCACCTTTGGTGAGGCGCGACGTTATATGACCGTTCCATTCGGCAGCCACGATGGCTACACGGATGTTTTCTAATTTCGGGAGGTTGCCTGATGGTGCAGCACCTTGTATAGAGGTCGACATAGGGGGAGGAGATTTAAGTTATAAGTTGTAAGTTTTAAGTTGTAAGTTATAAGCGGAGGGGTGGGCTTTGGTCAGGATTTTTCGCGGGCGGCGTGTCCGAGGTAGCCTCCGTGATGGCGGAGGGCATAGTCGCGGATGGTGAAGCCGCTGCGGTTCATTACGTTGACTACAAGGATGTCGCCAATCACTGTCATCAGCGTGGTGGAAGTGGTGGGGGTAAGCCCTAGGGGGCACACCTCCGGGGCACCGCCGGTGAAAAGCGTGGCATCGGCCATTTCGGCCAAAGCGCTGTCGGCATGCCCGGTTATGGTGATTATAGGGATTGTCGGGATGAGGTTGCGTGCGAGCGACACGAGTTCTATAATCTCGCGTGTCTTGCCAGAGTTGGAAATCAGCAACATCACATCATCGGGTTGCAACACTCCGAGGTCGCCGTGCTGGGCTTCGGAGGGGTGGAGGTTTACGGCAGGTATGCCCGTGCTGCTGAACGTTGTGGCTATGTTCATGGCAATCTGCCCGGCTTTACCCATGCCTGAGGTGACGAGCTTTCCCCTGCGGCGGTGCACATGTTCGAGAATCAGCTCGACGGCACGGTCGAAGTCGGGGGAATATGGTATGTTGCGGATTGCGTTGCTCTCGGCTTCGAGAATCTGACGCATGGAGGTTTCTATATCCATAAGCTTACGTTTTGCGGTATTGGTTTGACACCGCTATGCAAAATTAACGTTTTCCTTGCGATTGGGCAAACGGATTCGGTCGGGGTGGCCGCGGCTTTCAGCTTTCGTAACGGCGCAGGGATTCTACCCATGCTGCGTCGAGCTCGGGCGAGGTTGCAGTTGCCGGGTCGAACGATGCCATCACTGTTTCGGCCACGCATTTCACATCTCCTGTGAGGGGGTTCACAACCCGTTGCTCCAGGATGAAGCTTCGGCGGGAAATCTTGATGCATGCCGTTGCCACAGCGAGCGGTTCGCGGAAATAGGCCGGTGAGAAGAAGTTCACGTTGATGTTGACAATTACCACCCCTGGGCCTTTGATGTCGAGGGGGGCGCCTGTCACCGCTTCGAAGTAGCTGACTTTGGCCAGGTCCATAAACTGGAGGTAGACCGAGTTGTTGAGGTGGCCGAGAAGGTCGAAATCGTTGAAACGTGTCTGCACGTCGACTATGTGGCGGAACGGGTGTCCGGCCTGTGGGACCTTTGGATTGTTGCAGGGGGGGAGCTGTATTGTTGCCGGCATTGTTTTATGTTTGTTTTATTTTGTGTAATTTTTTGATGTCGTATGATTCAATGAATCTTGATCTCGGTTATCACTTCGGCGCCCAGGGCTTCGTTGATACGCCTCATTATGGCGTTGCGTGCGAAGCCCAGTTCGGTTTTCATCGGGGCGGAGGCTATGTAGACATGCAGCACACCTTTTGCCACATACCGCCTCATGGTCTGGCGGTTCACTCCCGGCCCCACTATGTCAGGCCACATGAAGGCTGCGCGATGTTCCAGCATCTCGCTCTTGGCCGACGATGAATCGATTACCTTGTCGATAATCTGCCGGATAGACATTGGTTCGACTCGTTTCATTGGCAGGAGGCAGGGGTGAATGCCCCGTCGGCCACAATCCATGTGCGGTGGTCGGCGGGAGAACTTGAAATCAGGCTGTCAAGATGGTCGCGGTTTGTGTCGGTGATGAAAATCTGCCCGAACATCGGTTCGGATGCTATTTCTATCAGCCTTGCAACACGTGTGGCATCCAGTTTGTCGAAAATGTCGTCGAGCAGCAGCAACGGTTTCATTTTCGTGGCGCGTGCCAGGAATTCATATTGGGCAAGGCGCAGGGCTATCACATATGTCTTGCACTGACCTTGCGATGCTGCACGCCGCACGGGCATGCCGTTCAGTTGCAGGTCGATGTCGTCGCGATGGGGGCCTACGGAGGTGTGGCCTACAATTTCGTCGCGACGCCTGGTTTCGTCGAGCAGGATAGGGAGGGAATCGGGATCGTCGGCCAGGTGGCTGCGTAATGGCATGGCCGGGATTTCGCCGTCGGAGGCTATCCTGGAATAGAATGCCGTGAAAATTTCGGTGAGTTCGGCCACGCGGGTTTGGCGTGCGCGGGTTATGTAGGCTGCCGAACGGCTCATTGCCAGTTCCACGGCCATGTAAAGCCCCGGGTCGGCCACATGGTCGCGCAGCAGCTTGTTGCGTTGTTGCAGTGCCCGTGCGTAGCGGATCAGATGGTCGAGATAGGCGGCGTCGGTTTGCGAAATCACCATGTCGATGAATCGGCGGCGCTCTTCGCCCGTCCCGGCAATCAGGTCGTGGTCGGACGGCGAAATCATCACCAGCGGGAACGCGCCTATGTGGGAGCTGAGGCGTTCATATTCCTTCCCCTTGCGTTTGAACGATTTGCGCTTGCCCGGCATCAGTCCGAGTGAAAGCTCTTCGTCGGCACCTTTGCGCGTGTAGATGCCGCGCAGGGTGGTGAACTCCGCCCCTCTCCGCATCAGGGCGGCATCGGTCAGGCCGCTGAAGCTTTTGCAGAAACTGAGGTAGTGGATGGCGTCGAGCAGGTTGCTTTTACCCATCCCGTTGTTGCCGAGGAGGCAGTTGATTTTCGGGGAGAACTCCATCCTGGCCTCGGCTATGTTTTTGAAGTTGGTTATATTCAGTTCGTTAAGCGTCATCGGAGAGTTTTTTATTTTAGCATTATCGCTGCAATAAGGAGCAGGGCGGTGTAGAGGAACATGGCGCAAGCTGTTTGTCCGAGCAGGGGGTTGAGGGCCTTGCCGTGGAATTTGCGTAATCGTTCCCACAGAAAGAAATTGAGGTAGAGATAGAGCGACGGGGCGACCCATGCATATGGCATAAGGCGCCATATCGGGAACATAAGAATCGCAGCGAGTATGCCGTTGATGAGATAGAGGGTAGTGGCTGCCTTAGGCCCGTATTTGACCGCAAGCGTTAGTTTGCCGACGGCTGCATCCTCTTCGCGGTCGCGATAATTGTTTACAATCAGCACGTTGGCGCCCATAAGGCCGATTGAAAGCGATGTTATCCACACTTCGGCCGGACAGCTTCCGGCCTGAATCCAATAGGTGAGGGTTACCGGAGCTACGCCGAAAAACAGGATTACGGCCACCTCACCCAGGCCGTGGCGCGACAATGGGTAGGGGCCTGCCGAATAAGCCAGGGCGCCGCACACAATTACAACACCGGCTGCTACGAGCCACCATCCCCCCCAGTAGACGAGGGCCAGTCCTACCAAGGCTGCCGTGGCAAGGGTGATGAGGGTGGCGTTGAGCATGGCTCGCGGGGTTATATCGCCTTCGGCCACACCACGGCGCGGGCCTACGCGCCCTTTGCTGTCGAGGCCGTCGCGATAGTCGAAGTATTCATTGGCGAAGTTCGAGGCAATTTGTGCCAGCACGGCGAAGGTGAAGCATATTGTTGCCGGTAGCCATTGGAATGTGTGGTTGATGATTGCGAGGGCTATGGCTGCCAACACCCCTGACACGGAAACCGGGAGGGTGCGCAGCCGCATGGCCTCCACCCAACAGGCTGCTGCCGGGCGTCGGGTGGCATTCTGACGGGTTGTAGGTTTGTTTCGGTTCATTTCAGTCGCAGGGTTATCAGCCCGCTCGAATCGAAGCGTGGCAGAGCGAGCAGTTGTACGGGTGCCATGCGCGAATAGGGGCTTCCCGAACAGTCGCCTATGATGTCTACCCCGGCACCGTGCAGGGCATCCTCGACTGCCTTCAATGCTATTTCGGGAGTGTTGTTGTCCTTGCTCAGATGGCACAGGAATATGTTGCGGAGCGAGTGGCTGTAGATTTCGGCGAGATAGCGTGCTGTAACCTCGTTGTCGAGGTGGCCGTTGTCGGATAGGATGCGTGCTTTGAGGTATTCGGGATATGAGCCTGCGGCAAGCATTGCTTTGTCGTAGTTTGCCTCAATCATCAGGTAGTTCGCCTGGCGCATGTAGAAGTCGGCGCGTTCCGACACACAGCCGAGGTCGGTTGCCACGGCTATCGAATGGTTGCCGTGGGTGATGAAGAAACCGCAGTTGTCGGTTCCGTCATGCATCACGTCGAAGGCGAGAAGTGAGAAGTTGCCGATGTTGAACTGATGTTCTTTGTAGATGGGGCGGTGATAATCCTTTATCCGGTTTGAGATGCAGTGCCGGCGTAGCATGCCGTTGAGGGTGCGTGGCGTGCAGTAAACGCCCATGTGGCGGTATTTGCGCACCAGGCCGTAGACGTAGCGCACGTGGTCAGAATGATCGTGGGTCAGCACGATTCCTTTCACCGCGTCCATCTTTATGCCGTTGCGGCCAAGTTCGTCGACCACTTTTGCTATGTCAACCCCGGCGTCGATAAGCACCCCGGTGGTGTCATCGCCGATGAATGCGCAGTTGCCCGAACTCCCGCTGCCGAACGATATGAATTTCAGCCGATCGATTACAGGTATATCTTCTAGCGGCGAGAATGTGTCGCCATCGCCGAAAAGTTCGCGGCGTTTGAGGTTTCCGATGTCGGCGGCACGTTTTGCCGCCTGTTCTATGCCCGGATGCACGGGCAGACGTTCGGCCTCTGGAAAGAGCGTGCTTTCCAAATCGTCGAAGAGACCTTGCATCCCTTCTGTTGCGCCGGGTCGTTTTTTGTAGCGTGCCATCGCGGGTTGGTTATTATGGATTTTCCTGTAACTTATGAATTATGAATATAGTAGGAAGATGGTGGGGATCTTATCGTAGTTATACGATGCTTTCGCCCATTTCGAAAGTGGCATTGTCAATATCGATTCCCGTTGGCCGGTGATGTCGGAAGCCACGCAAAGGAGCATGTTGCCGGGCAGTGTCCGTGTCAGTTCGCCAATCAGGCGGTTGTTGCGATAGGGGGTCTCGATGAAGATTTGCGTTTGACGTTCGCGTGCTATCCGCCGTTCCATTTCCTTGAATTTGGCAGTTCGCTTCTGGGAGTCGATAGGCAGGTAGCCGTTGAAGGCAAAGCTTTGTCCGTTGAATCCCGAACCCATCAGGGCCAGCAGCAGGCTTGAAGGGCCTATAAGCGGCACCACCTTCAATCCTTTGCGTTGCGCTACTGCCACCGCGTCAGCCCCCGGATCGGCCACGGCCGGACAGCCGGCTTCGGAAATAACACCCATCGGCTCCCCTTGCTTGAGAGGTCGCAGCATGGCGGCCACTTCCGCAGGGTCGGTGTGCTCGTCAAGCACCGTGAACTGCAGGGTGTTGATGTCGACGGATGGGTCAACCCGTTTTAGGAAACGCCGGGCCGACCTCACGTTTTCCACAATGAAGTGACGGATGCCACGCAGCAACCGTGCGTTTCTTTCAGGGAGAACATCGGCAATTGCCGATGTGTCGCTCAAAGGCACAGGAAACAGATAGAGCGCCGCTTCGATAGCCGCGCTCTCGGTTGCCGGTGTCGTTGCATTATCATTCATAACACAAAGGTAGCAAAAAAAGTGGAAATTACCATCCGGTATGTGTTATGGTGTCAACTTGCCTTATAGATATGGGGAAGGCGCTGTGTCGCAAATGTGACACAGCGCCTTCAATTAATTTATATCAGATCAGGGGGCGTAATCTCGTTTCGTATAATCCGTAGTCCCTGATGTCGGATTGTCAGCGAACAACAATCTTGGTTACGGTTGAACCCTGGCGCTTGATTACAAGCTGGCCAGCTTCGGGATTAGCCACGCGTACACCCTGGAGGTTGAAGTATTCAACGGGAGCATTCACGTCGGTTGTTGCAGTAACATTTTCAATGCCGCCCTCTGCGCCGGTGAATACGTCGAAAGGAAGTGTCATGTCGCAGTTGCGATACCATCCCCAAAAACCGCCCTGTTCGTCTACGCATACAAAATCTCCGCTCCACGAGAGTTTGTTGCCGTTAACAGTACACGGATATGAAGGAAGTATATTCTGTGTTTCAGGGTCGAAGCAGAAGAATGTGGTGCTGGCACTTTGTGTCCCCTGGGTAAGGGTGAACCAGTGCTGGTTGCTAGCAATCTCAGCTGTCTTTGCAGTGGGATTGATAGTAATGTAGATGGGGGATGCATCCATACCTTGAGCCATAGCGTTATTAAACATAAAACCTTCAAGGGCGATGCGGTTGTTGTTCCCGTCAAATGTTGCGTTAAAATATTGGTTATATTTGGTGTAGGTGTCTATATATTGGTTGTTTGAGTTTACATCTCTTTCTTCAACAACCGCCTTTACATTCTTGGTAGAAACCGTGAATTTTACTTTTCCCAGCATTGCCATTACCGTTTCGGTCGGATTGCTTTTGTAGGCATAGATTATGTATTCATTGTCAGGAAGGGTCATAGACTTGTCTGCATTCATGGTGAACACCAAATCTTCTTCAGTCAAATATAAACCTTCCGGCTCCTCCACTGCCTTATACATGTACAGTTGGTCTCTACCTAGATCAAGTAGTTCCTGACTCGGGCAGGTTATAGTCCCGGCTGCCAAATCTACGGTACCTTTAAATTCTACATCGACATAGCGCACACCGCTGATCATTACATTGTTACCGCTCAAATGGGTTATTTCGCCGGTAAATACCGCGCTTTGGTCGCCGGTTTGTGTCGGGATGACTACGTTGTAATCATATATACCGGTGCATTCCGATATTGAAGATATAGCAACTCGTGACTGAGGGGCTTTTTTAATATTGTCAACAGCAGGCAGCTTTACGGATTCAAGTGTGAATGTGTTTGTTTCAAGGGCTGCACGCAATGGGGCGATACCTTTTGACATCTGTTCAGTCGCTGTCATTGACATTGTGATGCCAGCAATAGCTAATAAAGAGTAAATCTTCTTCATAAATGGTGATTTTGTGGGTGATTTGTATTGGATAATGAATTGTTCACTGAGTTTTTTCGTAGCTGCCACAAGTGGCAGCTACCGTTCAAACCGATCGGTTTGAACGGTAGCTGCAAAGTTAAACATTATTTTCAATTTGCCAAATGTGGAGGCTGATTTTTTGCAAAAATATATTGATTATGGGCTTGATTTGGCAAACAGGCCGGTTGGATTGGTGGGATATAGGGATAAAACCCGACCGTGCGGCATAGCCTTTTGAGGGGCTGGCCGCACGGTCGGTCTGTAGAGTTTCGGTCAAATCATGAAGTCATTTCAGCTCCAAGGGTTGGCCTTTGCCGTTTTTTTATTTTACGGTGATGGAGCCGGTGCCTTTGATAAGGATGTTGGTGACTTCCCAGGTGCCTGATGCTCCGTTTTCGGAAGTGTAGTGGAATCCGATTTGAACCTTCTTGCCTTCGAAGGCCGAGAGGTCGATGTCGCCTGAGTTGGCAAACGGTTTCCATGAGGCGTTGTCTGTCCAGTTTGCAATGGGGAGGGTTTGCCATGCGCCCCCTTCCTCACGCACGCCGAAGCTGCACTGGCGTTTTGCCACGTCGAGCGACGGGAATTTGTTGACCACATGTTCGAAAGTAAGTACCGGCGATTTGGCAGCTGCCAAATCGAGCACGGGCGAAACCGCCCATGCGTCTGAGGCATACGATTCCCCTACATAGGCCGATGCTTTGAGGTAGTGGTATTCCTTATCGTAAGTCCACACGTAAGTCAGCTTGTCTGACATCGAGATGATGTCGAAGGTGAAGCCTTCGTCGGAGGTGCCGAACGATGCCGACCATAGTTCCCCTTCTGACGGGGCAGGGGTGTCGCCACCTCCTTCGCCAAGCTTATAAGAGGTGAGGTCGCGCACGCCGGGGATTGCGAAGTATTTGCGGACGGTTCCTTTCACGGTTACAATCTTGCCCAGGTTGCCGGGGTTGTCGACGAGGTTGATTGCGGCACGGATACCTGCCGTGTTGGGGAGGTTTACAACGCAGCACTGTTTGTAGTCGGTAACGCCGGGTTTCGATGCAAGAAGCACGTTGGTTGGTGTTGTTGCAGGGAGTGTGAACATGCAGTTCTTTTCGTCGGCGAATGTCTGTGAGGCATTGTCGACCCATCCTACGATGTAGCCGCTGACCCATTTGCCGGCTTCGTTTGCGGAAGTTCCCATTGCCACTACCTGTGCGGCGCTGTAGGGTGATGCTTCCGAGCCGTCACCGTCGGGTATTACGCCGCCGGGGGTAGGCTCGTCGGGAACATCCACCCCTTCGAGTTTGAATTCCGAGGCCGAACCTGCGTTGCCTGTTATGCCGAAGGTGCCGAGATAGGTGTCAAGCGTGCCGTAGATGTCAAGAACCTTTCCGAGGTTTTCAGGATGGTCGCGCAAGGCCACGTATTTGCGTATGGGCGAATCCTGCGGCAATGCTATAACGATGCATTGCGAGAAGTCGGTGCAATCGGCCGACGGTGCGATTACCACTGTGTTGGCCAGGGTTGCCTCAGCACCCCATTCGATGTCGGCATCGGAGGTCACATTGCTCACTTCGGGAGCCACAGTGCCCACTATATAGCCGCGTGTCCAGCCTGTGGGTGTTTCACCGGCCTGTATCTTGGCAATGGCCTCTGTAACATTGTAAGGATTGTCTTCCGTGCCGGTGGGAAGGGTCGGTTCACCTACGTTCTCGATGTCGTTGTAGTCGATGAGTGTCAGCTGCCAGTCGGTTCCGTAATAGGATAGGAGGCAGGTCATGTCGCACGGTTCGGTGGGCATCTCCTTGTTGAAGAAATCGGAGTAACCGCTGGTGCGGAGGGTGAGCTCTGTGCCGTCAAGATTTACTTTTTGGTTGAAATTCTCCTTGTAGATGCCGAATGTTGTAATCAGCTCGCCTGTGGTGGTGTTGACCTGTGGCACAAACGTGATGTTGTTAAGGCGCACCAGCTGGCTTTGCCAGCGGCACAGGCCGTCGGCACCGGCGGGGATGTCGGCAATCGATGCAAGGTCATGCACGATTACCTTGTCGGCCTGAGGCAGGCCGTTGGCCTGTACATGTGAGAAGAAAAGCTGGGGTGGCATGAATGATACTTCCCATGCGTTGCCCTGTTCATACCATGCGGGTTCGCCCACCTGTTGCAGGCCGTTGTATTTTCCTATGTTCAGCCCTGTGAGGTCGACAACGATTTCCTGGCCTATGCGGTAGTTCAGGAAAAGGTTGTAGGTGTTGACCGAGAATGTAAGGGCTGCGGTTTCGTCCTGTATGGTGATGCTTTTGAATATGTTGCCCGGTTCGTCGGTGGTGATTACGCGTCCTGAAACGATGTAGTGGCTTCCGTCGGGTTTTTCCCCGATTTTCACGGCATAGTTGCGGGCATCATCCCAAAATTCGCGCTTGAGGTCGAAAATGGTCGTGTTGGGCTTCCAGGTTGCTACGGGGCCTTCCGGGTTGAATTCGGGTGCGTCGATGTTGTCCTGGCACGATGTCGCCATGCCAAGAGATGCCATGGCCATCATTCCGCACAATAACGATTTATATAGTTTCATGAGTTTGGAAATTCAGTTTAGTTATTACTGGACTTTGATATTGTCAACGCACCAGGTGGCATAATTGGCGTCGGTGGTGGCGGTATAGCGCCATCCGATGTAGAATTTGCCTTTTACAGACGCGAGGTTGATTGAGCCTGAAGCCTTCCATGAGCTGTAGCCGTCGGCCGGAGCTTCGGCAAGGGCCGGGTCGAGCTTGGTTTTGTTGGCTTTTGCCGGGTCGGCATTGTCGAGGATGTAGACTTCGAGCGCCGAAGTGGTGGATTTGTAGCCGTTCACCTGGGTGTCGAATGTGAGGGTCTTTGCTGTCATGAGCGAGGCATCGAGCGGCTGCGAAACAAGCCATGAGTCAAATGGCGCCGTTCCTTTGTAGCCTGTCATGGCCACGTATGTGTTATTGTCGAACGGTTTGGGTACGTACCATGCTTTGTCGCCTGAAATCTGAATGTTGCCCCAACCTTCGGGAATCTGGCCGTCCTCGAAGTCGATATCCAGCGAGCCCACAGGGTCAGGTTCCTGTTCGGGTTCGTCGCTCCATGGTGTGAAGCCTTCCAGACCGTCGATGTTGTTGAGCTGCAACTGCCACCCCGATGTGTAGTTGGTCAGCACTGCCAGCACCGACCCGGTGCCTTTGGGAGCCTTGGTCGACCAGAATGTGGAATATCCGCTGGTGTTGATGGCGAGTTTCTTGTTGCCGTCGCCGATGATGTAGGAGGTGTTGTTGGTCTGTCCCGACACGGCGAGTTCCTTTCCGGGTGTCTCGAAACGAACGTCGGTTATGCGCACAAGGCGTCCCTGCCAGCACAGCAACTCGGCGGGGTCGTTGTGCAGCTCGAGTGCTTCTGTCACGGTGAGGTCGTAGATTGTGATTTTGTCGGTGTTTGCCAGGCCGTCGGTCTGAGCCTGTGCAGTCCAGATGCTTTCGGCCATGCGTGATGGTGCCTGGGTGGCGGGGTCGCCGTCGGGCTTGCCACCGATTTGCACACCGGCGCCATAGTTGCCATACCACATGCCGGTCACATCGACAACTACCATCTGCCCGTAACGATAGGTTTCGTAAAGCCCCGAGGCGTTGATGGAGAAGATTGCGCCGCCGGTTTCATCCTCGATGGCTATTTTCTTGAAGATGTTGCCAGCCTCGTCGGATGATACGATGCGTCCCGACACGATGTAATGCTCGCCGTCGGCCTTTGTGCCGACCTCGGTGCTGTAGAAGTTGACATCCTGGTGGAAAGCCTCTTTAAGCTCCTGCAGCGTGGTGTTTGGTTTCATTGTTGCATGGGGGATGAACTCCTCCAGCGGCGCCTGCTCGAAATCGTCGTCGCAGGATGTGAACCCGGCGGCAGCCACGAGCATCGACGCGATATATAGAATTGATTTTTTCATCTTTTGTTTGATTTTTAGGTGAAAAACTGTTGCTGCGGGGCATCAGAAGCGAACCCCTGCATTGACAAACACCTTTACCCCCTGGGCATACATATATTTGGTGGGGTATGCGTTCGGGTTGTAGGTGCGGGTGTCGATGCGGAACTGCTCGGTGGCCTGTGTGATAAGGTTGCGGTTGTTGAGCAGGTTGGAAACCGACACGTTGAAGTTAAGGCTTACCTTGCGGTTGATATAGATGACCTTGCCTATGGAAGCGTTCATCACCCAGTTGTTTTTGAGTTTTTCCTGCTGTGTGAACTGGTCGACGAGCGAAACGAGGTTCTGCTCGGTGCCTGCATAGTCGGCCAGGCCGGTTATCACCCTGTGACGGGGATAGGCCAGGCGCACATAGTAGTCGGCAAGCCAGGAGGCATCCACATTGAAGAACCACATTTTGGGCGCGTTCCACGCCAGGCCGATGTTGAATGCCGTCTGGGGTGTGGAGGTGCAATAATAGTTCTTGAGGTAATATTTGGTGGTGATGTCGGGATGCAGGCCGTTTTCAAACGACTGTGTACCCATCGGGTTGTTGGCGTAGCGGTAGCGTGCGAAGTTTCCGGCGAAAGTGGCTTTGAGCGATGATGTGATCTGGTAGGCCATGCCCAGCTCGATGCCTTTATACTGGCGGTGTACGCCCGAAAGTGCGAAGTTGCTGAAAGCGTTGATGTTTTCATCCCAGAAACCGTAGCGCTCGGTAGCGTAGTTCATATCGGTGAAATATGCCGAGATAGAACCACGGAATCGGCGGTAGTTCCAGGTGTATGTACCGTCGATAGAGAATACGCGGGTTGAGCGCACGTCGCCTACGGTGGTGTCCTTGATTCGGGGAGAGATATAGACGTCGTTGATTACGGGGGCTACGGTGCCATATTGTGCGCGGATGGAGAAATAGTTGCGTCCGTCGAGTTTGTAGGTGGCGCCTGCTTTTACCATGGCGTCGTCGAAATGCTGTGTAGCCGAGCGTCCGTAGGAGTTGAGGGGTGCGCGTCCGTTACGCATAAGGCCGTCGCGGAAGAACTGCTCGTAGCTCATGGTGATGCCATAGTTGATATCCCATTTGGGGAGGTTGATTTGGTTTTGCAACCAAGCCTGAGCCTTGAGTGCATGGATGTTATAATCCCATCCTATGCGGTCGCCCTGTTTGGCGCGGCGATTGGGGTTGTTCAGGTTGTTTTGGATGATGTCGGCGTTGGCATCGGGGTTGTTCATGTCGCGTTCGGCAAAGCCGTCGACGTCGCGCCAGAATTCACCGCCGAGAAGGTCTTTTACCGTGGCATAGTCGGCTGTGCGGGTGTAGTTAAGGTTTACCCCTCCCTGTAGCGTCATATGGTCGTTGAGACGATGGTTGACGGTTGAACCCATGATGAAGTTGAACTGGTTGGAATGTTCCAGCTGCTGGATATAGGTCGACCCTTTCTTCTCGCTGTCGGGTAGCGATTCGTTCTGCACGTTGTTGAGGTAGTTGGCACGGTAGAAGCTGTCCCAGTCGAGCTGGCGGAAGCTTTCGTCGTTTTGCCACAGGTCGGTGTAGTATGCCTCCATTTCGGGGTTGTCGTTGTTGAAGTTAACCCAGTAGGAGGGGAGGTTGCGGTAGTAGTCGGGACGTGTGTCCGAGCCGTTGTAATAGGCCAGGCGGGTGCGTGCGAAGTGTACCCAGCGGAATGCCACACCGGTGTTGACCGAGGTTTTCTCGTTCTTATAGATATAGTTGAGCATCACGGTCGGGTCGAAGTTCTCGCGGATGTTGTCGGAGCGTTTCTTGCCGTCCTGCCATCCCCAGGTGGGGTTGTACAGGTTGTCGCCGGTGAGGTCGAACACTTCCTGCACCGTGGCTTTGCCGTTGGCATACCGGCGTGGGTTGCACCATGCGGTGAGTGTTACCGAATGGTTCTTGTTGAATTCCTTCTCGGCCGAGATGAAAAGGCCGCCGGCGTTGTAGAAAGTGCCTGGCACCACGCCTTCGTCGGCATATCGCCCGATGGCGCTGATGGTGAATGCCAGCCCGTTCTCCTGCATGCCGGTGGAGTAGGTTGCCATGGCACGGTATTTATAGTTCGAGTTGGTGTAGCTCAGGGTTCCGTTGAATCCGGGGGCATAGCCTTCTGTGATGGTGTTGAAGTTCTGGCTGCCGCCGATTGCGCCGAACCCGTAGGCTGATGCGCCAAGCCCGACAGTGGCCGTCGAGTTGCGGAATGCGCGCGAGGTCATACCGGCAAGCTGCTGGAATGAGAAACCGCCGCGGATAAGGTCGTTCATGGGGAGGGAGTTGATATATGTTTCCGACCATGTGCTGTTATAACCACGGTAGTTGGAGTAGAGCGGCGAATATCCGTAGCGCGAGAAGCGGTAGTAGATGTCGTCGGAAGCACCGGTCAGGGCGCCTACGCTCTGCTGGTTACCCTCTTCATCCTCAAACATGCTTTCGTCAATGAGCATTTCGTTTTGATTGTCGGTCACGAATTCGTTTTCGGCAAATTCGTTGAATAGACGGAGGGCACCGGCGTCGATGCTCTGCCCGTTGAACAGCCTGGCTTGTGAGGCTGCATTGTCGTAGCCGGGTGCGGTCACGGTAATGACGGTTTCACCTGGACGGGCATTGCTGATGCGGAAGTCGCCGGCAGGGCCTGTTGTTACTGAGATACCTTGGTCTGGAATCGTGACGACGGCTCCCGCAATGGGTGAACCCGTATCGGCGTCAATCACGCTACCTGTCACCACGGCTGTCTGGGCCATGGTTGTAAGCACTGCCGTCAGCAGCAGCGATAGAAACAGTTTTAATCTCATAGATAGGTTGTTATTAATTGTTTTTTCGTGTTCTGATAACCGCGTTGACTGCACCGATGCATGCCCATAGGCATGCATAACACCCCCTCGAGGGGGTGTTATGAGGCGTATCAAGCCTCCAAAGATAATAAATATAAATTAAAAATAGAAAATTTTAATGCCTTGTGCGTTAATTATGAGTGGATACGTGCTGTTACGGGGTGCTTCCGGGTGGTGGCAGGAAGCCTGTCGGGGCAGTGGCTTACGACATCTATTCGGCTGAGTTCCGGGGGACTTTGAATGTGAAACGGTCGTCGGGGCTGTCGCGCCATGCCAGATGCCCTGTAAGTTTCGATTGGGCTAACAGCGGTGAGAATGTGCGTACACTGATGGTTTCGCCGTCGGGCAGGAACTCCAGGAGCCGCAGCCAGCAGTCGCCCCCGTTGCCGTTCCATTCGCCGTCGCCGGTCTGCGAGTTGAACATCATTACGGGCACAGGGCGTCCGTCGGCGGCAGGTTCGATGCGGAAGGCGCTGTTGCTCCCGTAGTCGATATCTGATAGGCCGGTGGGGTTGCCCGGCACCGCAGGTGGGGTGCCTGTGTGGCCGCATAGAACCAGGTCGATGTTTTTCGACGGGGCTATCAGTTTGTCCCACACCTGTCGCGGCCAGTTGCGCGGGGTTAGCTGGTAGCGTTCGCTTTCCACAAACCTGTTGTCGGCGTGGAGCATGGAGTGGGTGAGGATAATCACACGGTCATTGCGGAAGCGTTCGCTTTCTATCAGGCTGCGGGCCCAGTCGAGTGTTTCGTCGCGCGGGGCGAATTCAAAGGCTATGACCAGGATGCGTCCCCAGGCAGGGGCTGCAAACTCGTAAGCGGCGTTTTCCATGGTGTGTATCCCCCGCCAGTCGGGGGCTGTGGCCACGAGGCATGTTTCCCATGCAGGGTTTCGTTCGGGGTAGAAAAATTCGGGCTGCATCGAGTGCCGCGATTCCGCCGCGACAGTGCCTACGTCGTGGTTTCCCTGGGCTAATATGTAGGGAAGTTTCCCGTCGAGATATGAAAACGCATGCGACGTCCCTTCCCATTGCTGACGTGAGGTAAGGTTGCCGTTGTGAGGATGCGGCACTCCGAGGTTTGTGAGTTTGTTGTTCTGTTCCACCATATCGCCGGTGACAAGGGCTGCCATTATGTTCAGATTGTCGATATTTTCGGCAATCCATGCGGTCTGGAGGTCGAAAAGCGGCTGGTTGCCTGTGAATTTGGTGTAGCTTTGCGGGTCAGGCACAAGAACCATGGTGAACGACCCTGCGTGTTCGGGGCGTGGGTTGACGGCAATTTGCGGGTTGGGTTTGACGACTTGTGAAAAGGCCGGTGAGGCAGCCAGGCAGATGCTTGCTGCTGCCAGCATGCGGCGTGTGAAGGTAAACAGGCGTTGCATGGTTGTTGTTTGGTTTATGAGGGTTTTCCGGCGTTTCGTTTCCTGGATGATGTCGGAAATTATTTGGAAAATTTCGCAGACACCTCTTTAAAAACTGTTGCCGGGGGCAAAGTTATCGAAAAAATGTCTAATTTTGTATGTGAAGGGGGCGTTTACCTTAGTGGATTTTGTTAAATACCTTGGTATTATGGAAGAATCAGACAAAAAACGGCTTATGTCGGATGCCGACGGCCTTGCGACTTATGAATATATCGCCAACCATATCGGGAGTTGTGAAGAGGATATGGATTTCCTTATCGACAACATGGCCCGTGTAGACCTCACAGGGCAGTTCGTAATCAGTGCGGCACGTTATCTTTTTGCTATCGACAATGGGAGGTTTGCGGATGCCATCGGTCGCCTGGTGCAGCTTGGCATAGATAAGGATCGCGAACGCCGCTATCTCGGGGCTATGATGGAGCAGTTTTATGGCGCCGATTATGCCGCACGTGCCGACGAGCTTTCGGCTGCCGACGATAATTTCCGCCGTATTTACAAACGGCTGTTCCCGGCTTCGGCAATGTGAGGATGTGAAGTTGAGAAGTTAAGAAGCTGAGAAGTTGAGTTATTTTTTGGGGAAGGATATTATAGTATGAAGAAGAAACGGAATCTTTTCGTGGCTTTGATAGCCGTTGCCGCTATCGTTGCTGCCGGAGCAATGACACTTGGAAAATCATCAAAAAAAATGGATAGTAAAAACAACACCGTGCAGGCAGCCTCGGCTGCCGATGCTTTCGTAGAAATCAAGACCTCGGAGGGTGACATAAAGGTGCGCCTTTTCGGTGACACCCCGAAACACCGCGACAACTTCCTGAAACTTGTAAAGGAGGGTTATTATGACAATGTGCTGTTCCACCGTGTAATCAATGAATTCATGGTGCAGACCGGCGACCCTGATTCGAAAAATGCCCCTATTGGCAAGATGCTCGGAGCCGGAGGCCCCGGTTATACCTTGGATGCCGAGATTGTTTATCCCGGTCACTTCCATAAGCGCGGAGCACTTGCGGCAGCACGCCAAGGCGACCAGGTCAACCCGGAACGCCGTTCTTCAGGCTCGCAATTCTATATCGTTACAGGAAAGGCTTATAATGATTCAACCCTTTCCCAGATGGAACGGCAGATGGAAATGATGCAGAAGCAGCAGGTGTTTAACGAGCTGACCAAGGAGTATAAGGATTCGATTATGAACATGCGCCGCAACCGTGACCAGGCAGGTTTGCAGGCTCTGCAGGAAGAGCTTATAGCTATCACCGAGAAGAAGGTCGCTGAAAATCCGGCATCGCTTACCCCCGCGCAACGCGAGGCATATACAACCGTCGGCGGTACTCCCCATCTTGATAACCAGTACACCGTTTTCGGTGAGGTTGTCGAAGGTATGGATGTTGTCGATAAAATCGAGAAGGCGGAAACCGACGGCCATGACCGCCCTGTGAAGGATGTGCGCATTATTTCAATGAAAGAGGTAGGGGAGTGAGAAGTTGAGAAGTTAAGAAGTTAAGAAGTTAAGAATGCCTGGTACCTGCCTATTATAAAACAAGATTTATCATTTTTACAAAATATAGAGTGGTTTATAAGTTGTAAAGATGAATTGAAGTTCTCAACTTCCTGGTTTCTCAACTTCTCAATTTCCTAGTTTCTCAACTTCTCAACTTCTTAACTTCTCAACTTCTAAAATTACCATATTCTATGGAGATAAACAGGTTTGAGCTGGATAACGGGCTGCGGGTGGTGCATTGCCGTGACAAGGCTACGGCGATGGTGGCGGTGAACACGCTCTATAATGTCGGGGCGCGCGACGAGCACCCTGAGCTTACCGGGATGGCTCACCTTTTCGAGCATCTGATGTTCGGCGGCTCGGTCAACGTTGAAGATTTCGACGGGGAACTGTCGGCTGCCGGAGGTGTGTCGAATGCCTGGACTTCCAACGATTTTACGAATTTCTACGACATCCTGCCTGCCGTGAATATAGAAACGGCATTGTGGCTTGAAAGCGACCGCATGCTGCAACTGGGATTTTCTGAAAAATCACTGGCAGTGCAGCAGAGCGTCGTTATCGAGGAATTCAAACAGGTGTGTCTCAACCGCCCGTATGGCGACATGGAGCATGCCTTCCGCAACATGGCCTATAAGTCGCACCCTTACAGGTTTCCTGTGATAGGCAAGGAATTCAGCCATATCGAAAAAGTGGTGCCTGATGATGTGCGCAGGTGGTTTTATTCCCATTATGCGCCTAATAACGCAGTGCTTGCCGTTTGCGGCAATGTGGAATTCGGTCTTGTGCGTGAATTGGTGGAGAAATGGTATGGCAGCATCCCGAGGAGGGATATTGCACCCCGTCTGTATGCCAATGAGCCACTGCCTGATTCCCCACGGTTTGTTGAAATGTCGGGCAATGTGCCTCAGACCGCGCTCAACATCGCTTACCCGATGGCACAATATGGGGAGATGGGATATTTTGCGGCGGATATTCTGAGCGATATACTAGCCAATGGGAAGTCAAGCCGTTTTTATCGGAGGTTGCTTCTTGAAACCGACCTGTTTACAGAGGTAGATGCCGCGATACAGGGTAGTGAAGAACCCGGGTTGTTTACCATCAATGCCAAACTTCGGGGAGATGACCGGGCAACGGAGCAGAAGGCCATCGAGACTATCCGTGGGGAGTTGCGGAGATTGTGTGAAGAGGAGGTGCCGCAACGGGAGTTGCAGCGTTGCATTAACAGGCTTGAATCGAGCAGGACGTTCTCGTTGTTGAATTATCTGTCAGTAGCCCAAACCCTTGCACATGCCGAGATGCACGGTGAGGATGCCAACAGGTTTATGGAGCCTTACATGTCGCTGACCCCTGCCTCGGTTAGGGATTCAGCCTGTGAGATATTCAATCCCTTGCATGAGATGACGTTGGTGTATAGGGCAGGTTGAAAGGCTGCCTCATATCACCATTCTGACAGCACCCCCTCCATCCGGGCGAAAACAAATTCGGTGTGCCAAAATTCAATATTTTGGCACACCGAATTGTTTTTACGGCTTATTTATTTTTCCAGGTCTGCGAGGATTGCCTTAAGTTCTTCGTCGGTTGCGACGAGGCGTGAGCGGCATTCCGCAATCAGTTCTGTTGCACGGCGTGTGAGGGCTGCCAGGCGGTCGATGTCGCATTCATCGCTTTGCATTGTGCGGAGGATGCTTTCCAACTCTGTTATAGCCTGCGTATAGGTGAGGTCTTTTACCGGTGTCATGTTTGGTGCTTGATAATATTTACGACTTGTTTGTTACGGTTTTGATTTCTGAGATTGCCGTGCCGTCGGGGAAGATGGTCTCGATGATGGCTCCCGGTTGGAGTTGCGAGGCTGAGGTTACGGCATGGCCGTCGATACGCGTTATGGTGTAGCCGCGTTTCAAGGTTGCCATAGGGGAGAGGGCATCGAGCAACGACGCGGCTGCATCGAGACGGCTGTTTGTCCTTTGCAACCTGTTGCGTGTGGCTTCTTTAACGGCTTGTAATGTCATGTCGAGGCGTGTAAGCTGCGGGTGTAGCCTCCGTCCGCTGATTCCCGACAGGGCGATTGCTGCATTTCTCAATCTGGCACCTGCCCGTTCGAGGGCGTTGCATGCAGCCACGGGCAGCAGTCCTTCGGCGTGCGCAAGCTGCTCTTTATTGCCTGAAAGCCTTTCGGATGCCAGTTGCAGGATACGGTTCCCTACGGTCATAAGGAAGCCGAGCGCGTTTTCCCCCGTTGACACCAGCCATTCGGCCACGGCCGTGGGGGTTTTCAGGCGTTTGTTCGCAACCCAGTCGAGTACAGTTATGTCGCGTTCATGGCCGATTCCGATGGCAATGGGGAGGGGGAATTGGGATACGTTGGCAGCCAGTTCGTAGTCCTCGAATGCCTGTAGGTCGGAAGTGGCGCCGCCTCCGCGTATAATCACCACGCCGTCCCACATATCGGCTTCCGCTGCGATGCATTCCAGCGCGCTGATGATGGAGCGTGGGGCGGATGTGCCCTGCATTACGGCAGGATATAACCGCGTTTTGAACCTTAGTCTCGCAGGGTTATGGTAGAGTTGGTTCATGAAGTCGCCATAGCCTGCGGCTCCTTCGGCCGATACCACGGCGATGCGTTGAGGCACTGCAGGCCATTGCAGCTGGCGGTTAAGTTCGAGAATCCCCTCCCGTTGCAGGCGCTCAAGGATTTCGCGCCTGCGACGCATGAGGTCGCCCATCGTATAGTCGGGGTTTACGGCTGTGACAACCAGCGAAAAACCATAGACGGGGTGCATCGACGCCGACACGCGCAACATCACTTTCAGCCCGGTGGCGAACCGCTGGCCTGTGGCTGCAAAAAATTCCGCGTCAATCCGTGGGAAGTTGCTTGCCCATATAACCCCGCGTGCCTTGGCCACCTGTAACCCGCGTTCGTCCTTCTGCAGCAGTTCCATGTAGCAATGGCCGCCACGAACGGCAACGTCTGACAGCTCGGCGGTGACCCATACGTTCTGTGTCTCGGGTCGTTGCACAAGCGAAGCCACGAGCCGGGTCAGTTCGAGGAGCGATAAGGAGTTGGTTTGCATGAAAATGATGTTTGAACCGTGTGAAATAAGCCGACTGAACCAAAATGTCGAAGCCTATGTAGCTTCGTTGCCTGAACAGCAACCGACAGGCTTTGGAAAAGCCGTAGGGTCATTTGTCGTTTACCTTGACCATTTTCTTCCCGTCCCAACGGTATGTAAGCTTGCTTTTTAAGGCATCACCTGCCCATGACGTGGCTTCTTCGGGGAGGAGGGTGCTGACATTGTTGGTGAGGGTCATTACGCCTGATTCAGGCTCATAGGTGAACCGTGCCAGCATAAAGGGGCACAGGCTTTCAAGCTCGTCCTTCCTGTTGCGTGCTTCCGGCATGACCCAGTCGTCGAGCTGGGGAACGAGAAACAGCCCTTTGTCGATTTCCTTCCAGGCCGATGTGTAGAATTTGGCGTTACTGTCGTCGGCTGGGGTTTTCAGGGTTGTTATCACCATTATGATGGTGTCGGATTTTTGCGGAATCAGCGAGAGTGACACTTCCGACACCTCCGAGGTGGAAACTGTAATCTGGCTTTCGGAAGCCGTGAGTATGCGGCAATCTCCCTTGAAACTGTTTTTCGACGGTTTTTGCGACCCGCTGTTGAAATAGTCAATCATATCAAGCCGCGTGAGGCGGTCGATTGTAGGGAACACATTCACCGGGGCGTCAATAAAAGCCTGCGAGGCGGTAAGCGCCCAGGCTGCGGGCATGGTGGCAACCGCCGTCAGAATCATTATCAGTTTGGTTCTCATAGTTCAAGGGAGGTGGCCAGGGGGGCAAAGGGGTAGACAAACTACCCCTTTGCCCCCCTGCCTGATTATTTTTTACCTTTGCGACGCGATTTTTTCTTGAATACCTCGAATGCGTCGTATGGGTCGTTTGAATCTTCGAATTGGTTGTTTCGCTCTTTGGAGCGCCGTGTGGAAGCCTTGGCATAATCCTTATCCTGGCTGGCGATTTCGGAGAACAGGCGTTTGCCCATGAAATCGGCGCCTTTGAGAGAGCCGACAATGCGTTTGGCATCGGATTTCTTCACATCGAACAGTGAATAGGATGGCAGGAGGTCGATGCGGCCCACATCCACGCGTTTTCCCGGCACGAATGTGTTGAGCACTTCGATAAGGTTGCCTGCAAAGAACCCGTCGCGTTTGCCAACGTTGATATAGACGCGTTCCATCCCCTTGGATGCGGTGCGGCGGTCCTTATCCTCGTCATTGCGCGGTTCAGAATCGCGGCGACCCTTTCTCTCTTTATCTCCTTTCTTTTCCCGTCGGGTTTTTTCGTCGATGAAGTCGATTTTTGGAGCGTCCTTATAATATTCGAGCAGCCGGTGGAATTCGAGGGAAAGCACACGTTTGATGAGGTCCTCGGATGTGAGCCATCCGAGTTTCTTCATCACCCCCGGCAGGTATTTCTCCATTTCGTTGTCGTCGACTTCGACACGTTCGATGCGGTCGGCCAGCGAGAAGAGCTGCTTTTCGATGATATGCTCGGGGGTAGGCACTTCCTTGCGTTCGAATGTTTTGCCTATAATGCGCTCGATTTCGCGCAGTTTCCCTTTTTCGCGTGAGTGCATGATGGCGATTGACACGCCGGTTTTCCCCGCACGCCCGGTTCGGCCGGAGCGGTGGGTGTACACGGCTGTGTCGTCAGGCAGCCCGTAGTTGATTACGTGCGTGAGGTCGTCGACGTCGAGGCCGCGTGCGGCCACGTCGGTGGCTACGAGCATGGTAATCACACGGTCGCGGAATTTCTTCATCACCATGTCGCGTTGCTGTTGCGAGAGGTCGCCATGGAGCGAGTCGGCGTTATATCCGTCGCGTATAAGGTTTTCGGCCACCTCCTGGGTGTCGCGTCGTGTGCGACAGAAAATGATGGCGTAGATGTTGGGCGAGTTGTCAGCGATGCGCTTGAGCGCCAGGTATTTGTCGCGGGCATTGACCATGTAGTAGATGTGGCGCACGTTGGCGGCGCCTTCGTTGCGGGTGCCTATAACGAACTCCACGGGGTCGTGCATGTACTTTTTGGCGATTTTGGCGATTTCCGGGGGCATTGTTGCCGAGAACATCAGCATTTTGCGGTTTTCAGGCACATGCTCCAGGATTTCGTTGATTGAGTCGAGGAAGCCCATGTTGAGCATTTCGTCGGCCTCGTCGAGGATTACCGTGTGTACATGCTCGAGATTAACGACCTTACGGTTGATAAGGTCGATGAGGCGTCCAGGTGTGGCCACGATTATCTGGGAGCCTTCACGCAGTGCGCGAATCTGGCTTTGTATGCTCGAGCCACCGTAGACCGGGGTTACTCTGAGACGCTGTATGTATTTTGAGAAATCGGCCAGGTCGGAGGCGATTTGCAGGCATAATTCGCGGGTGGGGGATATGATTAACGCCTGTGGTGCGTTGAGCGACACATCGACGCGCTGCAGCACCGGCAGGCCGAATGCGGCGGTTTTGCCCGTGCCGGTCTGTGCGAGTGCGACAACGTCGCCCTCTTGGCCTAAAAGATGGGGGATAACCTTTTCCTGTACGGGCATGGGGTTTTCAAAACCCAGGTCGGCGATGGCTCGCAGCAGCGGTTCGCTTACGCCTAATTCTTCAAATGTCATGTTTCAGTCTGTAGTGTTTATTTGTTTCTGTCTGCCCATATAGCGGGTTTCCATTACAAAGCTACTAATAAAAATCAAGATTACCCCTCTGTGGTTCGGTCTATTTTTAAATATTTGGTTAAATTAACTTGCAGGGTGAGATGACCCAAGGTTGCGGAATCGGATTATTTTGGGTAGTTTTGTAGTGTGAATATGAAGAAAAAAACACTTTATGTAACCGATCTCGACGGCACTTTGCTGGGTGGCGACAGCCGTATCAGCAATGCCAGCGCGGAGATGCTCACACGGCTGGCCGATGCCGGGGTTATGTTTACTGCGGCTACCGCCCGCACACCGGCTACGGTGCAGCCTTTGATGCGGAATGTAGGGCAGTCGGTCTATATCGACAGTGACGGGGTTTCACAGCCGTTGCCGGTTATTGTGATGACCGGGGCGGGGATGTGGAACCGGGCCGCGTGCCGCTTTGACAGTTGTGAGCTTATCCCTGAGGAAGATGCATTGCGTATCCGCGACACGTTTGCCCGCGAGGAACTCAGGCCGTTTGTCTATTGCCTAAGCGGCGACAGCTTTTTGAATGTTTATCATCCGTCGGCCATGACGCGTCGTGAAAACAATTTCTATCAGGAGCGCAGACATTTGGAGCTTAAACGTTTTCATCTGGACCAGCAGCCGACCCGGTGGAACCATGTGGCCCTGTTTTTTGCAATCGGGCCGGTCAGGTCGGTCGAGAGGGTTACAAAAGAACTGGCCGGGGTTACGGACTGTGCGGCTGCATGGTATCCTGATATAATGATGCCCGACACCGGTCTGGTCGACCTATATGCCCCGGGGGTGTCGAAGGCTCATGCGGTCAAAGAACTGGCCGGTAGAACCGGCGCGGACGAAATAGTGGTATTCGGCGACAACCTCAACGATCTGCCCATGATGCGTGTTGCCGATGTGGCAGTGGCGATGGAAAACGCCCTTCCCGAGGTGAAGGCGGAGGCCGATGTGGTTATCGGCCGCAACACCGAGGATTCAGTGCCAAAGTTTGTAATGGAGAGGGAGGGGTTTTGAGAAGTTGAGAAGTTAAGAAGTTAAGAAGTTAAGAAGTTGAGAAGTTAAGAAGTTAAGAAGTTAAGAAGTTAAGAATGTATGTTACCAGCCCGTTATAAAAACAAGGCTTATAAAAGTTATAAGATTCATAATCCGTATCAAACTTATAAGTTTTATGGGTCGCAAGTTATGAACTTCCATGAACCGAAAGTCTCGGTTTCTCACTGTCTTAATTTCTTAACTTCTTAACTTCTTAACTTCTTAACTTCTTAACTTCTTAGCTTCTAAAACATATTGCTATGAATATCTATGATGTGCGCCGGTTTGGTGTGGTGGTGTTTTTGGTGGTTTCCCTGGGGTTGGTGGCATTCTTCCTGTACGTGTCAAACAACCTTGTGAGCGATCTTGCCGCACAGGAACGGGAAAGGATGCAGATATGGGCGGATGCCACTAAGCAGATTGCCGACATAGGGCAGTCGGATGCGTCGCAGGGTGCCGATATAGATTTCCTTTTCAGCATCATCGAACGCAATCACACCATCCCTGTGCTGCTTACCGATGACGAAGGCAATATACTTTTACACAGGAATTTCGATTTGCCTGATGCTATTGATTCGCTTGCACCTTACTACATATCGCCTGCCAATGAGGCTTTCCTCAATGCAAAGCTCGATAATCTGCGCAAAAGGGCGAATGTGATCCATATAATCATCACACCCGACAATTTGCAGCATCTTTACTATGATGATTCAAAGCTTTTGAGGAGGTTGAGCTATTACCCCTATATCCAGCTGTTTGTGATGCTGGCATTTATCCTTGTGGTTTATTTCGCGGTTAATTCCACACGTCGTGCGGAGCAGAACAAGGTGTGGGTCGGCCTGTCGAAGGAGACTGCCCACCAGCTCGGGACACCGATTTCATCGCTGATGGCCTGGATGGAGTTGTTGCAGTCGATGGGTGTCGATCCCGATACCGTGCGTGAGATGAACAAGGATGTGAACCGTTTGAGCACTATAGCGTCGAGGTTCTCCAAAATCGGGTCACGGCCGAAAATGGAGAATGCCGATGTGAACAGTGTTATTGCCGGGGCTGCATCATATATGGCAACCAGGATTTCTTCACGCATCACGTTGACGGTGACCGAGGCTTCTGAGCCGCTTGAGGTCAAGATGTGTGCCCCGTTGTTTGAATGGGTTATGGAAAACCTCATAAAGAATGCTGTCGACGCAATGGAAGGGAGCGGGAGCATCACCATTGAAATCAGGCAGGAAGGTCACAAAGCCCATATAACCGTAACCGACACGGGGAAAGGGATTCCGCGTAAAAACCACAAGACGGTGTTCAACCCCGGCTATACCACCAAGAAGCGCGGATGGGGACTTGGGCTGACTTTGGCCAAACGTATTATCGAGCAATACCATATGGGGCGCATATTCGTGAGCCGGAGCGAACCTGGTTCAGGAACCACGTTCACTATCGACCTCCCCCTGGCCAAATGACCGAAGCGTTATAAAGAAAAGGCGCCTGTAATCGTCATAATGATTGTGAATGGAATTTTTAATAAAATCTAAACCAGGATTATAAGTATCACAGCAATGAAAAAAAGAACCTTAACTTTGGCCATGATACCTGCCATGACGCTGTGCGGCATCTCGGCAAAGGAATACCGGGTGACCTCGCCCGACGGGCAACTTAGCGCAATCGTCGAGACCGGGGGGAAACTGACGTATGAAGTGCAGCTCGAAGGGCACACCGTAATTTCACCTTCCGCCATAGGGATGGAGCTTTCGAACGGTGTGAAACTCGGGAAAAACCGAAAGTGAGCGGTGTGAAACGGAACAGTGTGGATGAGATGGTGCCATCGCCGTTCTATCGTGCCGAGAGCATACGCGACAATTACAACGAGTTGGCGATGAATATAGGGAAGGGGTGGACTTTGGTGTTCCGCGCCTTCAATGATGCGGTGGCCTATCGTTTCGTGTGTAAGGATAAGAAACCGTTCGAAATTATAAATGAGACTGTTGAATACCGGTTCCCCGCCGATTTCACAGCCACTGCACCTTATGTGCGCTCCGGCACCTCCGGCGATTTCGAATCGCAGTTTATGAATTCGTTTGAAAACACCTACACTGTGGCGCCGGTTTCGCAACTCGACAACGGGCGGCTGGTGTTTCTGCCTATGGCAGTGGAGACTCCCGAAGGCGTTACGGTGGCTATGACAGAGGCCGCGCTCGAAAATTACCCCGGTCTTTACCTCAACAATACCGGCATGGGCACAGGCATGAAGGGGGTGTTTGCCAAGCGTCCGAAAACCATGGAACAGGGTGGCCATAACCGCCTGCAGATGGTTGTGAAAGACCGTGAAAACTTTATTGCGAAGGTTGAGGGGCCGAGGAGTTTCCCGTGGCGTGTCGCCGTGGTCACCAAAAACGATAAAGACCTTGCGGCAAGCAACATCAGCTATCTGCTTTCCGACCCTTCGCGTGTTGCCGATACCTCCTGGATCAAGCCCGGAAAGGTGGCATGGGAATGGTGGAACGACTGGAACCTGGAAGGAGTTGATTTCAAAACCGGTGTCAATAACGAGACCTATAAGGCTTATATCGACTTTGCTGCTGAGAAAGGTATCGAATATGTGATTCTTGACGAAGGATGGGCTGTGAACCTCCAGGCCGACCTGATGCAGGTGGTTGACAACATCAACCTGCCGGAACTCGTGGATTATGCTGCCAAAAAGGGGGTGGGCTTGATTTTGTGGGCGGGATATTATGCATTCGACCGTGATATGGAGAATGTGTGCCGTCATTATGCCGATATGGGTATAAAGGGGTTCAAGGTCGACTTCATGGACCGCGATGACCAGATTATGACCGATTTCAATTATCGGGCAGCCGAAACAGCCGCGCGTCATCACCTTGTGCTCGACCTTCACGGGACCCATAAACCTGCAGGGATGAACCGCACTTGGCCGAATGTCCTGAATTTCGAGGGTGTCAACGGCCTTGAGCAAGTGAAATGGGCCCAGGAAAAGGATGTGGACCAGATTAAAAACGATGTTACCATACCGTTCCTGCGTCAGCTTGCCGGGCCGATGGATTATACCCAGGGGGCTATGCTCAACGGGGTGCCGGGCAGCTACCGTCCCAGCAATTCCGAGCCGATGAGCCAGGGTACACGTTGCCGCCAGCTGGCCTTGTATATGATTTTCGATTCCCCGCTAAACATGCTTTGCGACAGCCCTAGCAATTACCGTCGCGAGCCGGAATGCACGGGGTTTATTGCCGAAGTACCTACGACATGGGATGAGACCCGTGTGCTCGATGCCTCGATGGGGGAATATATAGTGACGGCACGCCGCAAGGGCAATTCATGGTATGTGGGCGGTATCACCGACCGCACACCACGCGACATCAAAGTTGACCTTTCCTTCCTGGCTCAGGGCAGCCATAAGGCGGTTATATTCCGCGACGGGGTTAACGCCCACCGCAAGGGGAGCGATTACAAGCGTGTTGAGAAGGATGTCAATGCCGATATGGTTCTTGACATGCACCTTGCCCCAGGCGGAGGCTTCGCAATCAGGATTGACTAAGTTTGGTTGAAATTTTTTAGAAACCATTGTTAGATTGACATCCGGGTTGATTAATCTACAGGCAACAGCTTTTTGAAGGGTTGCTTTGCAGGGATTTGCCGGATATTTTAAACGGGCGTTGTGTCATATTCCGACACAACGCCCGTTCCTGATTGTACCTAAGTTGCCTAAATCTATTGAGTAGCAGGCCGGCCGGTAGGTTTCAGACGACAGGTTTGATTGATATCGCGAAACCGCCGCCGGGGGCTGCTTTCAGTTTCAGTTTTGTTTTGGAGGTTACGGTTTTCCGTGTAATGGTGTAAGCCTGGGGGTTATCCATGTAGTGGGCATCGGGGGCGTCGGCATAGATTATCGCCTCGTATTTGCGCCCTTTGTCAAGGAAGTCGAGAGGCAGCTCGGTTGCATGCCCGTGTTCGGACGCGGTGCATCCCACAAACCAGTTGTCTGTACCCTTTGCTTTGCGCGCGGCAACTATGTAACGTCCCGGTTCTGCTTCGAGGTATTTGCTGTCGTCCCAGTCAACGGCCACATCTTTTATGAACTGGAATGCGTCCATGAAACGTTCGTAGGATTCCGGCACGTCGGCAGCCATCTGCAAGGGGCTGTACATCGTAACATAAAGTGCCAGCTGTCGTGCCAGGGTGCTGTTGACGTGGCCTACGCTTGTGGGGTTGACCTTCTGCATGTTCATTTCGAAGATGCCGGGGGTGTAGTCCATCGGGCCCCCTTGGAGGCGGGTGAACGGTAGCACGGTGGTGTGGAACGGTTTGTTGCCTGAGAATGATTCATATTCCGTTCCACGGGCCGATTCGTTGCCTATGAGGTTGGGATATGTGCGGCAGAGTCCGGTGGGTCGCACAGCCTCGTGGGCGTTGACCATGATTTTATGTTTGGCAGCCTCTGTGACCGCATACAGGTAGTGGTTGTTGAGCCACTGTCCGTAGTGATGCTCGCCACGGGGAATCATATCGCCCACATATCCGCTTTTGACGGCGTTGTAGCCATACTTGTTCATAAGCTCGTAAGCCTGTTTCATGTGGCGTTCGTAGTTTCTCACCGAGCCTGATGTTTCGTGGTGCATCATGAGTTTCACACCCTTCGAGGCGGCATAGGCGTTAAGCCCTTCGAGGTCGAAATCGGGATACGGGGTCACGAAGTCGAACACGTAGTCCTTCGATTTGCCGAACCAGTCCTCCCAGCCTATGTTCCACCCTTCCACAAGCACCTGGTCGAAGCCATGTTCGGCGGCGAAGTCGATGTAGCGTTTCACGTTTTCGGTGTTGGCCGGATGGCGTCCGTGAGGCTTTGTCTTGGTGTAGTCGAGGGTTTCGAGTTTCACCGAGGGGAGGTCGTAGGTGTAGCTCCATTCCTTTCCGTGGCCTATCATCTCCCACCATACGCCCACATATTTCACAGGCTTTATCCATGATGTGTCATCGTAGGCACATGGTTCGTTGAGGTTGAGGATAAGGTTTGAGGCGAGCATGTCGCGGGCGTCGTCGCTTACCATGACGGTGCGCCATGGGGTTTTTGTTGGTGCCTGCATATAGGCTTTGTTCCCTTTTGCATCAGGTGTAAGCCATGATTCGAACACCATGTTTTTGTCGTCGAGATTCAGATGCATGCATGAATAGTCGACCAATGCGGCCTCGTGCAGGTTGATGTAAAGGCCGTTGTCGGTTTTCATCTGCAAGGAGGTCTGCACCCCGGTGGGTGAGAACTGTGTCTGTGAGGAATTGGGGGTTATGGCTCCGTCCATGAGCGAACGGATTTCCGACAGGCGCGATTCGGTGTAGTCGTATTCCTGGGTGTCGTAGTCGCCTGCAATCCACCATGCGGTGTGGTCGCCGTCCATGGCGAATTGCGAATGCTCCTCTTTGACAACGAAATATACCAGGTTCTTTTGCTGTGGGAATTCGTAGCGGAATCCCATCCCGTCGTCGTAGACACGGAAACGCAGGTTCATCAGCCTGTTGGTTGCGGGCTGTTTCATCTCCACCAGGAGTTCGTTGTAATGGTTGCGGATGTCGCGGGTCTCGCCCCATACGGGTTGCCACGTCTCGTCGAACGGGAGTGTTTTGGTGCCGGTGATTTCAAACCCGTCAGTGAGGTCTGTGTCGTTGACAAGTTCAATGCCTAATTTCGAAGGCTTCACAACGTTTTTGTCGCCGAATGTCATGGAGTAGGTAGGAACTCCGCCCGGAACATCGACTGTGACTTTGATGTTGCCGTCGGGCGATGTCACTTCCACTGCTGCAGCGAGCACCGGGATTGCGGCCATTGCCGCAGCAAAAAACTTGTTTCTCATTGATATAGTGTTGTTTTATAGCGTAAAATGCGTGGAGCTTGCAGGCTCCACGCCGTAAGTAAGATTCCGTGGGAGGATTATTCGATGACAATCATCGACCAGTATTTGAGCGACGGGAGGATGAATGTCACCTTGCCGTCGGTCTGGCTGAAAGGCAGTTCCACAACCGCACCGCCGTGATAGTCGGGCGAGGCAGTCCAAATGCGGTTCACCTTTTTGCTGTAATTGATTGAGAGCGGCAACTCACGGGTCAGCCTAGGGGCGGTTCGCTTCCCCTGTAGGTCGCGCCAGCTCAGGTTGTCGATGTTGAGGAAATTCAGCAGGTGGATAACGTCGGCATCGCCGACTTTTTTCGCATAAGTGGTAATATTCCCCTTTTTAGGAGGCCATGCGGCTACGGTTATCTTTTTCGACGGGTCAGGGCATGACATGTCTGCCTGGAACTCGGTTTGGGTGGAGGTGCCGCGCAACAGGTTCTGGTAGGCCGTCATGAAGTCGTAGTAGCGTATCATGGCCGTGCGCAGTTCCTCGCTCATTTCCAATGGTGTTGCCGGGAAATATTCACGCGAGAGCATGTGGTCGCCCAATTCGAGGTGCGAACCGCCGAGAGCCATCATCACCGCGTCGGCCATCAACACGCCGGGGGTGTTGAATTCGCCTGTCGAACTTCCGGCCTTGTCGTAGTTCATATAGGCGGCAAAAACCGTGCGGAGCGAGTTGGAACTGTAGGAGTCGTTGGCCTTTATAATCTTGTGCAGGTCGGCAAATTCAGGCTCGTCGTTCCAAACCTCGTTATAGCAGAAATCAACTTTGCCCGAACCCGCAATCTGTGATGCACCGTAGCTGCTGACAGCATTCATCACGAGGCGTTTCGACGGGTGACGGGTTTTCATTGCGTCGATAAACGAGGCATAGCCTTTGGGGAGGTTGATGCGGTTGCCGTCATAGTCATATAGGTCGGCACGGCCTCCGAGCTGGTCAATCTGGTAGCCGTCGAAATCGAAATTGGCATAAACATCGTCGTTACGGTCGCCGATATATTCCTGCCATTCCTTGTTTGCCGGGTCGAGCAGGAAGATATTGCTCTTCCATGAATCGGGGAGCGAATGGTAGTCCTTGTCGCCACGGCGGTCATTGCGGAAGGCGTACCATTGCTCTTTCACCCCGTCGGCAGCGGCGTCATCGAGTGCGCCGAAGCAGAGGTTATAGAACATGGACTTCATCCCCAAGGAGTGTTGCACGTCGATATATTTCTTCACAACGGCTGTGTAGACGTCGCGGTTGGCAATATCTTTATAGACCTCTAGAAGGTTGTCGCGCGTGCCGCCAAGGGGCCAGTGGTGTTTGTTGTGCCAGTCCTGGAACTGCACGCCGTTGATGTGGCAACGGTTCAGGAAGTCCATCTCCCGTTCTATAACGCCGTCGGCCAGTTTCGACCCGTCGAATGTGGCAACAAAGCCATAGCGTGGAAAGCGTGTCCAGTCGCTTGATACGTCGACGGCTATTGTGCCGAGGATTGTCTCGCTGTGATTGTCGCCGGGTTGGTAGATTTCCACCATGTAACCGGTGAAATCGGCACCGGCAGGAACCCATTCCCATTGTGTGGCTGTGAGATTTTCATCTTTTTCCACTTCGGCGCCGTGGCGGTAGCGCACCTTGGCACCTGCAGGAAGGCCGGATGCTGTGAACCGCACGGTTTCGCCGGGTCGGTAACATGCTTTGTCGGTTACGAGGTCGATGGAGAGGTTGGAGTTTATGTCGGTTACATCGGATACACCTCCCGACGGGCCTCCCCCTGGTGTGGGGGCAGGCTCGTTTCCGGGTGCGGTGTTACCGTCGCTGCAGGCAGCCGAGAGCAACGCCAGTCCTGCTATGAGAAGATTCATTTTATACATGTTTTTGCAATGTTCGATAATATATGTTTCAAAACCGGATGTGGCCAGTTCCTTAAAAGTGTCAGTTGCGGACTATGGTCACTTCCTCAAGAAGCTGGTTGAGGGTTACCGTGTAGTTTCCGGCCTCGACGATTTGCCATTTGTTGTCGATGCCTCCTATGGAAATATCCCTATACTGTTCCTGGCATCCGTTGTCACTCTTGTTGATGAAAATCACTTTCTGGGTGGTGCCGGTGGGTTCTTCGCCGTTCGATGCCGCCATGAACCATGCCCCGTTCCAGTCATCCTGTTTGTCGGGTGAGAATTTCATCTCGCCTGTGTTCAGGTGGCCGCTCCAGGTGAAAATATTTGCGTCGGCAGCATCCTGTGTCATCGGGGTCGCGTTGCCGAGATCCCATCCGTTGGGTGTCGCGTCACCGACCAGATACATTTCTGTGTAGGGGGTGAAGAGCGTCATCATCATGCGTTCTGCACCCGGACGTATGTCAAGGCAGATTTTGTAGGCAAGGTTGGTTTCGCCGGGGGTAAGCACCCATTTGTTGTCGGGGTCGAACCCTTTGACGAATTCCACTGCCTGGTCGGTGTAGGGGGCATCGGCATGTGCCGCCTTGTACATGTTTTCCCAAGAACCTTCGGCCGTTCCGAACTTGAATTCCCCTCCCTTGGAGAAGAATACCCCGATGCGGAACAGGAACGGGTCGAGCGGATCCTGCGACATCTGTCGGAAGCCCCAGTCGGTTTCGTTTCCGACGAAATATAGCTGGTCGTAGGGGGGTGCTACCCCTTCGGTCTGCGCACATGTGATGGTCAGGTCGAGCAGGTTGACGTCAACCTTGTAGCAGTGAGCCTCTTCAACGGTGAATTGCAGGTCTGGCTGGTCATCGGATGTCCTATAAACGAGTTGCCCGTTGCCGTTATTGTTATATGACGGGAGGAATTGTCCCAAAGTTGTGATAAACTTGAAGCTGCCCGGTGAGAGGTTGCCTGTCCAAGTGAACACGCCGTTGTCGGAACGGGTCATTTCGGTGGCATTGTCTGCTGCCCATCCGTTGGGGGTCGCATCTCCGATGAGGTAGAGTGTGGGTGTTACAGGCTCGTAGGGTGTTACGGTGAATTGGGTTACAGATGTCTGCACATCGTCGACGCCGGTTACTGCGGCGGTGATGCGTGCTTCTATTGCAAGAGCCTCTCCGGGAAGTGTGCCGAATTGCGAACGCACCAAGGTGTTGAGTTCTTCCACGGTCGGCTTCCATGCGTAAACCTGCTGCTCGGCATTCTTTATGATATGCGGGTTGGCGAACCCCGTCCCGGCTTCGGCCAGTTCGAGGGTGTAGCTGATGCGGTTGCCGGTGCCGTGGTTTGTTCCGGTTGTCCATGACAGGGCTATGGCTTCGACTGCGTGGTTCTGCTCGCTGAGCACGGTTTCGGCCTTGTCGGCGGTGAGGGCAAGCTCCACCGACCCTTTGTCAAGTTCGGTGTAGTCATTGTCGCTGCATGAGGGGAGCGTTAGCGAGGCTGCCGCCATCAATGCTATGTGGATATATCTGAATTTCATGATTAGGTGTTTTAAAAGGGATTAATAGCCCGGGTTCTGGGTCATGAGGGGGTTGGCGTCGATTTCTGTCTGCGGGATGGGGAAGAGCAGGCGGTCCTTGTTGGCGTTTGTTTTGCCGATGGAGTGGAGGAACCGCACTGCATAGTCGCCGTTGTCGATTCGTATCAGGTCGAACCAGCGATGCCCTTCGAAGGCGAGTTCCATGCGGCGTTCGTGGATGATGGCCTCGCGCATGTCGGTTTTGGTGATGTTGGAGGGGAGGGGCGACAGTCCGGCACGTTTACGTACTATGTTGACAGGGCCTCGGGCGTTGGAGGTCTGACCAAGTTCGTTGAACGCCTCGGCCTGCATCAGCAGCACACCTGCGTAGCGATAGACCACGAAGTTGGCGGGGCTGGTGTCGGTTTCGGGCGATATTTCTTTTGAAACGAGGAATTTGCGCACGTTGTAGCCGGTGTTTGACCATTGCGGGCGATAGGGCTTCCCTTCCCAAGCCGGGCATCCTTCATAGAACACCGATATGGGTTTGCGTAGGTCGCCCTCTTCATATTCGTCCATGAATTCCTGTGTGGGCTGGTTCCATCCCCACGAACCGGCTACGAGACCTGAGCCACGCGGGCCCATGAAGGTCGACAGCCATGATGCGTAGGGGGTGTTACCCCAGAAATCAGATTCGGTGCTGCCTGAATACTGCACTTCGAATATTGATTCGGCTCCGTTGCGCACAGGGCAGTTGAAGTTGTCGGCATAGGGGCATTGCGACAGGTCGTAGCCCAGTGATGTGATTTCGTCGCACAGGTCGATTACTTCGTTATAGAGCGAGGGGTTTGACGGGGCGAGGGTCAGGTAGATGTCGGCAAGCATGTACAAGGCTGCTTCCTGGCATGCGCGTCCTTTCTGCTCGTTGTCGTATTCATATTTCGGTGGTAGCAGGCTTATTGCGCCGGTGCAGTCCTCGATGATCTGGCGGTATGTCTCGTCGAGCGATGTACGGGCGATGGCGCTTGATGTGTCGGGGTCGTATGGCTCCAGGCGCAGGGGTACACCGCCATAGAGGCGTGCCAGCAGGTAGTAGTAGTGGGCGCGGAGGAAAAGAGCCTCACCCATGGAGCGGTTGCGGATTTCATCGCTGACGTTGTTGGAATTTTCAAGTGCGTTTATGAGGTTGTTGCACTGGGCGATTCCAATCCAGGGGGAACGCCACATATAGAGAGCCATGGCATTGTCGCTGAGAGTGGTGAAGTTGGCGGCCTGGATGGTTTCTATACCGTCGTCACCACCGCCGGCGCCTACGTTGGAGTTCCCGGCCACTATGTCGAGGCTCCATATGCGCTGGTTGTAGAGGTTTGACGAACGGAGCGGGATGTAGCAGGCGTTGGCCATGGCCACTGCCACCTGGTCGGTAACGTCGGCCTGCGGGTCGACGCGGTCATATGGGGTTTTGTCGAGGAAATCCTCGCATGACGAGAAGGTCGCTGCCATCAATAACGCGGCCAGCGGGTATATGAGTTTTTTCATTGGGAATTCTGGATTAGAAGTTGAACGAAAGGCCGACATTGAAGGTGCGGGCAGGGGGGAAGCTCGAATAGTCGATACCGTCGATGCCCACTTCTGGGTCGAGACCCTTGTAGCCTGTGATTGTTGCCACGTTTTCGCATGAGAAAATCACGCGTGCCTGTTCGAAGCCGATGCGGTCGAGGAGGCGGGTCGGGAAGTTATAGGCCAGTGTGAGGTTTTTAAGGCGGAGGTATGCGCCGTTTTCAACCCATCGGTCGCTGACGCGGTTGTTGCCGTTGGGGTCGGCCCATACGGCGCGGGGCATGTCGAACGATGTGCCGGGCCCGTTCCAGCGGTCGGCGGTTGTGGCATATTGGTTATATGCCGCCGACATGCTTTCCATGGCCGAGCGTGTGCGGTTGTAGATTTTGTTGCCTGCTATTCCCTGCAGGAATATGGAAAGCTCGAATCCCTTATAGGAGAATTTGTTGTTCATCGAGAAGAGCCATGTGGGGTTGGGGTTGCCGATTACGGTGCGGTCTTCGTCGTTGATAACCCCGTCGTTGTTAAGGTCGCGGAAGCGGATGTCGCCTGGTTCGGCGCCGGGCTGCACGGCATGTGCCTTGATTTCATCGGCGTTCTGGAAGATACCGTCGGTAACATAGCCGTAGAACACGTTCATCGGGAAGTCGGCGGCGAGCATCGTTGCATATGCGCCTCCGAACTGGTTGCGCCATAGCGGGGTGTCGCTGTTGAGATCTTTGATTTTGTTTTTGTTGTAGGTTATGGCCACGTTGGTTTCCCAGCCGAATTCGCCTGTGAGGTTCACGGAGTTGGCCGAAAGTTCCCAGCCGATGTTGCGCACTTTGCCTGCGTTGATATATGTGTCGAAAGTGTCCTCGAACCCGGTGGTTATGGGGAAGGCGGCTTTTACGAGCATTGCGTTGGTGTTCTTGATATATCCGTCGAGCGACACGTTAAGGCGTGAATTGAACAGCGACACGTCGAGACCGGCATTGAACTGCTCGATTTCCTCCCAGTGAATCGACGAGTTGGCGAGTACCTGGGAATAGAGTGCCGACTGCTCGGCATTGTCGAGCGATGTACCGAACGGGTAGAGCAGGGTGACGAGTGTCTGTATGTGGTCATAGTTTCCTACCGATGCCTGCGAGCCTGTTTTACCGTAGCCGAGACGCAGTTTGAGGTCGTTGACAGCGATGTCCTGTGGGAAGAACTCCTCGGCCGAGATACGCCAGGCCGCCGATGCCGAGGGGAATGTGCCCCAGCGGTGTTTCGGGCCGAACCGGCTTGAGCCGTCGCGGCGCACGGTGGCGGTGAGGAGGTATCGGTTGTCGTAGGAGTAGTTGGCACGTGCCATGTAGGAAAGGAGCGCCCATTCGTTTTGCGAACCTGCGAGGTCGTTGATTTTTTCACCGTTCTCGAGCTGGTGCACGTTGTCGAACAGGAAGCCGTTCATCTGCCCGTTCATCCAATAGGCGTGGTTCCACTGCGCCGACATACCTGCCATTACGTTGAGCGAGTGCTTATTGGCAAATGTATAGTCGAAGGTGAAGTAGTTATCCCACAGATAGGTGAAGTTACGGTTCGATGATTGGTACTGGGTGCTTTCCTCAACCGGGGTGGGCTTCCAGTCATATTTGGGCGTGAAAGCCTCGTCGAAGAAGAATTTGCCGTCGAATCCGAATAGCGAGCGGAATTGCAGCCAGGGGGTGAATGTGACGTCGGCGGCTATGTTGGCCAGGAGGTTGTAGCCGTTTGTGGAGCTTTGGTTCATTTCGTTAACGCCGATAGGGTTACGCACGCTGCCATACCATTCGGAGTTGCCCGAAGGCCCGCTCCATTGCCCGTCGTCGGTTTTGACGGGGAATGTGGGGAGTGCCTGCATGGCGTCCCACATGCTGTAGGAGCCGGAGTTCTTTATATCGGCACTGAAAAGAAGGTTGTTGGAGAGTTTGAGCCAGCTTTTGAGCTTCACATCGTTGTTGCTTTGAAAGGTGAAGCGGCGGTAGTTTACGTTGCGCACGATGCCGCTTTGGTCCAGGAAGCCTGCCGAGAAATAGTAGTGGGCCTTGTCGGTGCCGCCTGAATAACTCACATTGTAGTTCTGCATCACCCCGGTCTGGAGGAGTTCGTCAACCCAGTTGGTCGATTGTGTCAGGGTTGACGGGTCGCCCAGTCGGGATTTGTGTTGTGTCCTGCCTGCGAGAGCATGTCGTTGCTAAGGGCGGCATATCCGGCCGCGTCGAGGAGCTTCATTGTCTTTGAAGCGTTTGAAAACGCGGCGTTGACCGAAACCGAGAGCTTCGCAGTGCCGCTCACGCCTTTGCGAGTGGTAATCATCACAACGCCATTGGCGCCGCGTGAACCGTAGATGGCAGTAGCGGAGGCGTCTTTCAGCACGTCGAGCCGCTCGATATCCTGCGGGTTGAGGCTGTTAAGACCCAGGTCGGTCGGAACGCCGTCGATAACCACCAGGGGGTCGCAGTTGATAATCGAGCCTAGACCGCGCACCTTGATGGTCACGTTGTCACCGGGTTTGTTACCGCCGACGATGTTCACACCTGCGATTTTTCCTTGAATGGCCTGTCCCACATTGTTGACCGGCACTTCCTTGATATCTTTCGCCCCGAGTGAGGAAACGGCTCCTGTGAGGTCGCTTTTCTTAAGCGTACCGTAGCCGATTACCACCACTTCGTCGAGCACGGAAGCATTTTCCTCCAATGTGACATTGATGGTGTTGCGCCCGTCGACTGAAACGGATTGCGGTGTATAACCGATGTAGGAGAAGCGGATTTCGCCGAGTGGGTCGGCTTTGATTGTGTATTCGCCGTCGATATTGGTCGCGGTGCCGTTGCCGGAATCGCCCGCTATGACGCTGGCGCCGATAATCGGTTCGCCCGACGGGTCGGTCACTATGCCCGAAACATTGATTTGTTGTTGAGCCATGGCACGCGGGGTCATGGCAAACAGCATCAAAAGCAGGGTCAGACGGCATAAGATAGCCGGAGCTTTTGGTCGTTTCATGATGTAGATTTGTTATAGATTAAAGTTAGGAATTTCTCTTGGTCGGATTATCGGCTGCTCCCGTTTTTCATGGCATGGGATGTCGGCAACCTTTTTCCACAATGCAAAAGTAAGTTATTAAATAATGCAAAAACCGGGCATGACTAAAAATATAGCCGCAATGCCCGGTTGATATGAATAAATATCATGATTGTTAGTAGGTTAGTGCTGTGGGACGCCGCCAAATAAGTAGTGGGAAATGAGCTGTCGCACACCATTGCAACAGCTGTTTGTAGTCGTTTTGCAATGAAGTTGTCTGTTCTTTCAGGATATGGGGAGCCCTATTTTCATTACTTCCTCCTCGAGTTTGTCGCGGTTGCCGACGGCTTTGTTACGTGCTTTTGTGCGGTAGTTGTAGATGGTGGTGACGGAGTAGCGCAGGAACTGTGCTATTTTCACACTGTCGCCGATGCCGAGCCTGATCAGGGCGAATATGCGTAGTTCGGTGGTAAGATGTCCGGGTTTCTTAGGCACTATTTCCTCTTCGGGGCGGAGCAGTGCGTTGAAATCGGCTACGAAAGTAGGGAAAAGGTTGAGGAATGTGTTGTCGAAATTATCATAGAATGCCTTCAGTTCCTCGTCGAGGAATGCGGTTGATTTCAATGTGTCGTTCAGCTGTCTGGTTTTACCTGCAATGATGAGTTTGCCCAGTTGTTTGCGATAGCTGTCGAGTTTTTCGATATATAGCGAGCATTGGTCCATATACCGTGCGATGTATTCCTCCTTGATACGTGAATTTTCGGCAATTGACTGGTTGGCTGCCTGGAGGGCGGCATTCGAGGCTTTGAGCTCGTTGTTGAGTTGCTGCAACATTTCGTTGGCATGTTCCACATCCTTCTTGGCGGCTGCCGTGCGTTTCATCTGTTTCAGCACGTAGAACACCGCCCCGAGCAGGATTGCCGACAGGATGCTTATAATTATCAGTGACCAGCGCAGATTGCGTTTTTGGCGTTGGATTACGTCTAGATACATATCGTTGACCAGCGGGAATATGTTGTTTAGCTCGACCACCCTCATGCGGGCGTTGCATTTGGCCGCATCTTCCATCGATATGCGTAACAGGTTGTAGGCATCCTCTACCTCACCTTCGCGGTAAAGGAGGACGGCGAGATTTCGTAACGAGATGTACTCACGCACGGCCGACTGCATGTCGGCTATTGCCGCACGGATCAGGTATTCTTTCTGTCTGCGGGTGTCGCCTGCCAGTTCGTAGGTTTCTGAAAGGGTGAAATCACAGATTGCTTTTTCGTGTGTGGTGGTTTCATTGTCGTGAAGGAAGCGGTTTACCAGTTCTGCGGCGTTTTCATATTCCCCGCGTGCGTTGTGCAGTGTGGCAGCGGCCATTACGTAACCGACCGAGCCGGGAGGGTTTACGGCAGTCAGTGAGTCGAGATACTGTGTGGTAAGGGCGGAATATTTCTCCCGGTCGTCATCGCGCACGGCATAGTCTGCCATCATTCCGTAAAGTGTGCGGAGTATGTGATAGCGGAACGGGTGCATGTAACCGGGTATGTCGGCGGCATGGATTGTATCCATGATTTCCATCGCCTCTTTGTACATGCCGGTTGTGGCCAGCACGTTGGCAGTGTTCATCATGGCGTTGCGAATCATCACGGGGTTGCCGTTTTTCCTTGCAAGCAGTTCGCGACGCCTGCATATCGCCAATGCCGAATCGGTGTTGTAGGAGTTGTATTCGTTTATCAGGGCGTCAAGGGCGTCGGAGCGCCGGTTGTCGTTTTCGGCGGCAGAAATTTCCTTGCGTAATTCCACGATGCGGCTTTCTTTCTGTTGGATGAATGCCTCGCGGTTGTCGATAGCTTCTTGCAATTTTTCCATCAGGGAGTCAACCTTGTGTTCGTGGCGGTTGGCGGCCTGTAGGGTCGTTGCAAAAGATAGGAATATGATGATTGGCAATATGTAGTGATGTTTACCCATTACGATCGGTATGCGGTTTTTGCAAAGTTACACAAATTCGGCAAAGCGGCAAAAGCCGTTGTCTCATGGCTGGTTCATGTTTTCAATTAGTCCTTTCCTTTGCGGATGAGCCGCATATCCTGGCAGATGACGGGTGAGAATAGGGGAGGGATATAAAACGAAAAGTGTGTTTCTTCACAGAAACACACCTCCCTCATAACCAAAATTCAAGTATATATGTCTTTTTTCGTCAAATTAACGTGTCGTTTTTTTGAATGTGACTCATTCCTTAAAAACCGATTGTCGGAGCCTTAAAAGGTTGGTGACATATGTGTCGCAACCATCGGCATGCAATGAAGGAACCACACCACAAAATTAGCTATTTTTCCACGCCCGTGCAGAATTGGATAGTTAAATAATGTTATTTATGTATCTAATGGTTCTTATATCGGTACTCTGCTATGTCAATTGAAAGCGGCAAGTCATTTTGACTTACTTATCGGTTGGCGTGGGAAAAGCATCAATATGATTCTTCCGGGGTGGGGAAGGTGAGGTTTTTCACATCCGAGATGTATTGTTTCAATGCCCCGTCGATTGTTTCGGCAAGATTGGCATACAGGCGCAGGAATTTTGGACGGAACCCGTTGTTCATACCGAGCATATCCTGCAGCACCAGCACCTGCCCGTCTGTCCCGGAACCGGCACCGATTCCGATTGTGGGGATTGCCAGCTGTTTGGAAACAGTCGAGGCAAGCTCTGCGGGGATTTTTTCAAATACTACCGAGAAGCATCCCAAGTCCTGAAGCATCATTGCATCCTCCGTCAGCCGGGTTGCTTCGGCGTCGCCTTTAGCACGCACGCCGTATCCGCCGAACTTATTGACCGACTGCGGTGTCAGGCCGAGGTGTGCCATTACGGGGATGCCTGCCGAAAGGATTTTTTCAACGGATTCCTTTATCTCACGGCCACCTTCCAATTTGACTGCCGCAGCGCCTGATTCCTTGATGATGCGCACTGCCGAACGCAGGGCTTCGTCGGGGTTCCCCTGATAGGTGCCGAAAGGCATGTCGACAATCACCATCGCCCTTTTGGCGGCGCGTGTAACGCATTGTGCATGGTAGATCATTTTGTCGAGCGTCATGGGGAGGGTGGTTTCATAACCTGCCATTACGTTTGCCGCGGAGTCGCCTACTAGGATCAGGTCGATGCCTGAGGCGTCGACGAGCGATGCCATCGTGTAGTCGTAGGCGGTAATCATTGCTATTTTCTCGCCGCGTTGCTTCATCTGCGCCACTGTGGTGGTGGTTACTTTTTTGGGTATGTCGATTGTGTTTGTTGACATGTCGCTTGCTGTTTATATAATCTCTTTTCGTTTTAAATGGCGGTGTGTCAGAATTCAATATTTTGGCACACCGCCATGGTTTTCGCCCGGAGGGCGAGGGTTCTGTCAGAATGGTTCAGGTGGCAGGAGCTTGAGGGATGCTGGCACACCCTCTTGAAAATGCGTTGGCAACTTATGGGATGAAGTTGCATATCAGTGGAAAAAGGCTGTTCCCACATGTTGTGGGAAGAGCCTTTTTCCATGGTCGTTTCATTTGTTTGCGGCGTTGCCTGTGCGGTTTGATTCCGCGTCGAACCGGTTATTTGCCGGTCTGGAGGCGTGCGCGGTCGAGGAGTTTCTCCACGTCGATGTTGTGGGCCTGCCCGTAGAGGGGGTAATCCTTCACGATTTCCTCATATAATTTGGCTTCTTCGTCATGTTTGCCCTGGGCTGCAAAAACCCTTGCGAGCTTCATCATGAAGAACGGGGTGTATGCAGGGTTGTTGTCGCTTGTGGAGATGGCATCCTTGAAAGCTTTCACTGCATCGTCAAGACGGTCGAGGTTTACCAGGCAGTCGCCTTTGAGCGAACGGGCACCGGCACCGATGATTTCGTCTTTTACCGAGTATTTGTCGAGATATTTGAGGGCCTCTTCATATTTCCCGTCCTGGTAGAGGAGGATTGCGCTTTGAAGGGCTGCACGGTTGGCTGCGTCATAGCCGCCGTTGTCGGCCAATGCCATGTATTGCACCATTGCGGTGGAGTCGTTGCCTTGTGCCAGCTCGAGGTCGGCTGCGCCTATTTGGTCGTTTGCTTTTTGGATACCTGGGTTACGGAAGAAGTAGACATAAGAAAGCACGATGGCTGCGATGGCAATCACCACCAGCGAGCACACCATGATGATTTTTTTGTTGTCCTGCACCTTTTGGGTCATGGCGGTCAGCGAGTCGTTGATGCCGTCGAGACCCGTTTCAGGGGTTTCTTGGATTTTTTTTGACATGGATTATGACGGTTATTTTTGTTTAAATTGCTGAATCGGGTTGCTGCGCGTGCCTGTGGCGCCCCGCATTATGTGTTTTGTTTCGCGGAATCATCAGGTGTCAGGACGCACTGCATTCAGAGCGCAAAATTAATGAATTGAGAGTAAACGGCAAAAAAAAAACGGAATCAAAACCGATTTTTTAGGAATTTAAGCGTTAACTTTATACGCTGCCTGCGGTTGTGCGCCATCCGGCGGGGTTGTCGGGCGCAGGGCGTATCCATTATGTAAATTCGATTTGCACTTATGAAACAGAGAGATATAGTTATCACTTTTGAGGATTTGGCTTACGACGAGCTGCCCGCCGACGAACTGGCATTGGTGGAAGCGGCGCGTGAAGCCACGCAACGTAGTTATGCCCCTTATTCGCATTTCCGTGTAGGGGCGGCAATCGCACTTGACAACGGGGTGACCGTGCCGGGTTCCAACCAGGAGAATGTGGCGTTCCCATCGGGCACATGTGCCGAGCGTAGTGCTTGTTTTTATGCCCACGCCCGCTATCCTGAGGCCAGGTTCGAGAAAATCGCTGTTGCCGCCAGGGGCACTGACGGGGAGTTTACGGCCATGCCTACAGCGCCGTGCGGGGCTTGCAGGCAGTCGTTGCTGGAATATGAGATGCTTGCAGGGCATGATGTGCCTGTGTTGCTGGCCGCCCGCGACCGTGTGTACCGCCTTCCTTCGGTCAGGTCGACATTGCCGTTTGCCTTTTCGGAGTTTTAGACAATCTCTTGGAACGGACGTTTTTTCTCATACGTGGATAGCCGTTGGTGGATCACGTAAGATGGTTTGTTCCCTGCCGTTCGTGTAAATGGCAGGTTGCAACGACTATGCGCATGCCAGTTGTCGGCATGCGCATAGTCGTTGCCGGAAGTTGCTTGGCATGGCTTATTTTTGCTTCGTATCGGTAAATTAAGTAACTTTGCGGTATTAAATTAATAATAAAATTGGATACAGACCCTTTACCAAGTATGGAAAGCGCTATAGGCGCTTTATCGGGGTGCGACATGGCTGCCATAGCCGCCCCATTGACAGTTGATTTCGGAGTAGGCCAGATTGTGGCCTTGGTGTGTGCCGTGGTGGCACTCTTTGTGTCAGGCTTCGTCAGCGGCAGCGAAATCGCCTATTTCTCAATCACGCCGCAGCAGGCTGAGGAGCTTGACGAGTCGCCTCGTTCCGAGGCCATACGGCGTTTGATAGCCATGCCTGAGCGGTTGCTCGCAACCATCCTTATCGCCAACAACCTTGTCAATGTCACGATTGTGGTGTTGATGTCGTTTGCTTTGTCGGACTTGTTTGCCTTGATGCCCGGATGGCTTGATTTCCTGTTGCAGACCGTAATACTTACATTCCTGATTCTCTTGTTCGGCGAGATTCTGCCGAAGCTTGTGGCCAATACGAAGCCCATGGCATGGGCGCGGTTCGCCACATCGGGTCTGAATTTCTTCGTCAAGCTGTTTTACCCTGTATCGTCGATACTGGTGCATTCCACCAAAATCGTGAACCGTGTGGTGACGCGTCAGAGCCGTAACATTACGGCCGACGAACTCGGGCAGGCACTTGAAATAGCCGATGTCGAGGGGCGTCAGGATAAAGCTATGCTTGAAGGGATTCTGAAATTCGGCGACACCACGGCATCGGAAATCATGACACCACGTGTCGACATCGTGGGGTTGGATTTCGACATGACTTTTGCCGAAGTTATGGAGGTGGTGGTTGAAAAGGGCTATTCGCGCCTTCCGGTATTTGGCGATTCGCAGGATGATATACGCGGCGTTCTTTATGCCCGCGACCTCCTTCCATATATTAATGTAGGTAAATCCGCCGGTTCCTGCCAGGTGGCGCAGGGGCAGGCCGAAGGAGAATTCAAATGGCAGAAACTGATACGCAAAACGCATTTCGTGCCTGAGTCGCGCATGATCGATGACCTTATGGAGGATTTCCGCAAGCTGAAAATACATATCGCGATTGTGGTTGACGAATTCGGCGGCACACAGGGTGTGGTAACGCTGGAAGATGTGCTTGAGGAAATCGTGGGCGACATCAACGACGAATATGACGAGGAGGAGCAGACCTACCGCCGTCTGCCTGACGACACATATATTTTCGAGGGGAAAACCCTGCTTACCGATTTTTTCAGGATTACAGGTTTGGAAGAGGAGGATTACGCTCCCGTGGCCGGGGATTGCGAAACCGTGGCCGGGATGCTCCTTGCCATAAAGGGGGATTTCCCGAAGGAGAAGGAGCCGCTGGTTTATGGCCGTTGCCGTTTCCTGATTCTCCATGTGGAGCATCACCGTATTGCATCGGTCAGGGTGAAAGTTATGCCTGAGTTGCAGACTGCCTGAACCGCAGAGCCTGTGACCTGTCGGAATCCAATCCATGCCATATAGTTGACTATGCTGGTCTACGATAATGACGGAATAATGGTTTATTGCCGCATAATGCTTCCTGATGCGTCAAGCCGTTTGGAACAGAGTGAGGCAGAACGCGCGGCTGTGAGGATGCTTATCGCCGAGGCTTTCCCCCATAGGGATGCACCGGTGCTGTGCCATCACCCAACTGGTGCGCCGTTCCTGGAGGGTGTCGATGCGGCTGTGTCGGTGTCGCACTGCCGGGGCTGTGTATGTGTGGCACTGGGGTCATCGGGCTGTAGGATAGGGATTGATGCCGAAAGCTGCATGCGCGGTGCGCAGTTGCGCCGTGTTGCCGGAAAATTCCTCTCACCCCGGCAATTGGCCGGATGGGGTGTTGACGAAACCCGGTTGTTGAGGGCATGGACGGTCAAGGAGGCCGTTTATAAGGCGGCGTCCGTCCCGGGGTTGCCGTTGCATGAAATCCCGTTGCCTGATGTGTGGGAAGAGGAAGGCGGGGATGTGCTGTTGCAAGGCCGCTGTTATGAAATCAAGCCGTTGGAGGTTAGCGGATTCGGCGGCATGGTTACACTGGCAATAGGAAAAACAGCCGATGAGGCTTTGTCGGAACCGGGAAAAATGTGGGGATGATTACTGCTCGTTTACGGAATTTATTAGTAAATTTGGCTCAGAATAATTCAATACCGACACGACACGATATGAAACGTTTATTTTTGCTGCCTCTGATGGCTTTGGCCATGGTTTTAGGGGTCACGGCCCAGAACAACAAGACCCCCGACGGGGCAAAGCGCCAATACCAGGTGTTCGGCGTGGCCTTCTACAATCTGGAAAACCTGTTTGATACCATCAATAACAACGGGAATTACGACCTGGAGTTTTCCCCCGGAGGTGCCCGGAAATGGAACGGAAAAAAGTATCGGCAGAAAATCGGCAACCTTGCGCGTGCAATCGCAAGTTTCACAACTCCCACCACCCCCAACGGCCCGGCGTTTATAGGCGTTTCGGAAATAGAGAACCGCACCGTGCTAGAGGATTTGGTAAAGGCTGTTGATGAGCGTCTGAAAGCCGAAGGGCGTAAGCCGTGGAATCTCAAAATAGTACATCATGATTCGCCCGACCGTCGTGGTGTCGATGTAGGTGCGCTTTACAACGAACGCTATTTCAAATTTATCAATGTGACCAACACCCCGTTGGTTATCCCCGACAAGCCTAATTTCAGAACGCGCGACCAGATGTGTGTTACCGGGCGTATGGGCGCGGATACGGTGAGCATAATCGTGAACCACTGGCCATCGCGCCTGGGTGGCCAGGAACAATCGTCGCCGCTGCGCGAGGCCGCTGCCGCTACTTGCAAACATATTGCTGATTCGATATGGGCTTTGCGTCCGAACGAAGGGATGATTATAATGGGCGACCTTAACGATGACCCGCAGGACAAATCATGCGCCAAAGTGCTCGGTGCCGCCAAGAAACAGAAAGGCGTGCCGGAACATGGCTTTTTCAACCCGTTCTGGAGCCTTCTCGACAAGGGTATAGGCACATTGGCCTATAACAGTTCGTGGAACCTGTTCGACCAGATTATCGTAAGTGGTTCGTTGCTAGAAGGCAATTCCGGTATCGGCAACCTGCATTTCTGGGATGCCAAAGTGCTTAATTTCGATTTCCTTAAGGATAAAGAGGGGAACCGCCAGGGGTATCCGCGCCGCACGTTCGCATCTGGGGTGTTCTTCCCCGACGGATGTTCCGACCACTTCCCCACGGAAATACTGCTGCGCCGCGCCATGGTGCCGAAAAGCCGGTAAGGTGGTTTCGGAAGGAGGATACGAGATTGTCTGAAATTTTTCAACCCTTTGCACGGGATTATATTATTATACGGCCTGACGGGATTATGGCTTTCCGTCAGGCCGTTGGCTGTTTTAATCCGTTAAATGATGCTCGAATGGCTGCGTTTTCTTAACTTTGTAACCGAAATGGGGTGGGACTTTCATGCCATAGTGAAGGCATGATACGGGGAATAAAACCTACCGTTATGAAGAAAAACGTCAGACACGCCGCCTGTGTAGCGGCTATGAGTGTGATATGTGGGGGAAGCATGGCGCTTGCGGCAAACGGACGTGAATTGCCGGAGGCTATTGCCGTGACACATGCCGACAGCCCTGTGCCGACCGGTTATCTTGAACGTGGTGTCATGATGAAGAATGATGCCAATCCCAGGGGGACGCTCGACCAGGTCGGGCAGGCATTGAGGGGGGAGCTTTCGCTTGACGAAGCCGAGCGGGCTGAAATCACTGCCGCATTGGCCGCTATGGCTGTGCCTGGGGCCGATGCCGAGGGCAGGTTGAAAGAATTCCTGCGGAAATATCCGTCGTCGGCCTGGCGTGAACGCGCTTTGCTTGCCATTGCAGACATCCTGTATGACAACCGTGAATATGCCGTCGCGCTGAAAGCCTATAATAATGTGTCGGCACAGGCTCTTGATCCGGCGTCAGGGAACGACTGCCTTTACCGAAAGGCGTTCTGCCTGTTGAAACTTGCCGAATATGACCGTGCCGAAGCCATCTATGAGTCATTGCGCAACGAGCGCGGCTATGCCAACGATGCCCGTTTTTATTTGGGATATATAGCCTATGCGCGGGCTGATTATTCACGGGCAGCCGAACTTCTGCGTGGTGTGCGCCGTAACGGCATGCCTTCGGAAATGGCCGATTACTACCTTGCGCAAATCGAGTTCAAGCGCGGTGAATATGCCGAAGCTGCCCGTGACGCCAAAGTGCTTCTTTCACGCGACGGGGTTGACGCCGAATTTGCAGCCGAGGCTGACCGCATTGCAGGTGAATCCCTTTGCCGTATGGGGGATTCGGCGCAAGGGCTTCCGTTCCTTCGCCGTTATGTGGCTTCTACATCGTCGCCACGTAAGTCGGCGCTTTATATCCTTGGCGTCGATTCTTATGGTAAAGGTAACTTCCGTGAGGCGGTGGAACTCCTGACACCGGTTTCAGGCGATGATTCCGCTATGGGGCAGAGTGCCTATCTTTATATCGGCCAGTGTTATCAGAAGCTCGGCAACTACAATGCCGCCACTATGGCTTTTGATAAGGCTGCCACGATGCCGTATGACCACGATGTGCAGGAAAAGGCATTCTATAACCTTGCCGTGATCCGCATGCAGGGGGGGCAGGTGCCGTTTGGCAGTTCTGTCGCTTTGTTTGAGGAGTTCCTGCGTCGCTATCCCGACTCCGACCTGGTGCCGGAGGTGGCCGGTTACGTTGTGGAAGGGTATATGACTGATAATAATTATCCGGCTGCATTGGCTGCAATCGAAGGTGTCGCACATCCTTCGGAAGCCGTGCTGGGAGCCAAGCAGAAGGTTCTGTACATGCTGGGCACAAGGGAGCTGCAAGGCGGTGATACGCGTTCGGCTCTCAAACATCTGTCGGAGGCTGCGTCGATGCAGCGGTATGATGCCGCCACGGCTGCCGAAGCCATGCTGTGGGCAGGTGAATGCCGCTACAAACTCGGTGATTATGCCGGTGCGGTCAAGGATTATAATTCATATCTGCGCAACCCTGCCGCCGACCGTCGAAACAAACCGTTGGCGTGGTATGACCTTGGTTATGCACGTTTCGCGCTTAAAGAATTTGCCGGTGCCGGTGCGGATTTCCGCAAATTCATAGCTAATTCAGCCGGTGGGACTGACCGTAGGTTGCTTGCCGATGCCTACAACCGCCTGGCGGATTCGCAATATTATACTTCTGATTTTGCCGGGGCGGCCGAAAACTACGGGCTGGCCTTGGAAGCCGATCCCGCATCAGGCGATTACCCTATGTTCCAGCAGGGGCTTATGAAAGGATTGCGGCGTGATTACGCAGGGAAAATCGAAACGTTGTCGGCCATGACATCGCGTTTCCCGGCATCGGCATTGGTGCCGTCGGCGTTGCTTGAGATTGCGGAGAGCTATGGCGAATCGGGGGCAGCCGACCGGGCTATCGAAACCTACACGGCGCTTGTCGGCCGTTATCCCTCAACCGCCCAGGGGCGCCAGGGGCAGTTGCTGCTGGCAATCACATACCTGAACGAGGGGAACCGTCGTCAGGCTATGGAACATTACAAACGGGTGATAACCTCTTATCCCACATCCGACGAGGCTCGTGTGGCCGCCGACGACCTTAAACAGCTGTATGCCGATGAGGGCCGGGTAGGGGAATATGTGGAATTTATCAACAATGTGCCGGATGCACCACGGCCTGAGACCGCCGAACTGGCGCGTCTTACATTGCTCAGTGGAGAAAAGGCGATGGAGCAGGGGCGTGAGGCCGATGCCCTCGCACATGCTTCGGAAGTGGTTGTGAAATATCCTGATTCACCACAGGCGGTTGATGCGCTTGCCATCAAGGCTGAAGTGGAATTCCGCCAAGGTAAGGGTGGCGAAGCCCTTGCATCCTACCTGGCACTGGAACAACGGGCTTCGGAAGCCGCCGATATAAATGCAGCGCGTATGGGTGTGATGCGGGTAAGCCGCGACCTGGGTGACAATGCAAGGGTTATCGAAACTGCCGACAGGTTGCTGGCATCGTCGGCACTCGGGGCTTCGGGAAAACGTGAGGTGGCCTTTACGAAAGCGCTTGCCTTGGCCGATACCGACAGGGGTGGCGAAGCCGTTGCTATCTGGGAATCGCTTGCCGACGATATCGATGACCTGTATGGTACAAAGAGTGCTTTCAACCTGGCAGCGCATTATGCCGATTCCGGGCAGGATGCCAAAGCCCTTGAAGCTGTGAACCGCCTGATAGATGCCAATCCGCCGCATGATTACTGGCTTGCACGAGGATTCATACTCCTTAGCGACCTTTTGCGCCGCAAGGGTGACACATTCGAGGCCGATGAGTATCTGCGTTCGCTCAAACAGAACTATCCCGGCAACGAGGCCGATATTTTCCGTATGATTGACGACCGTCTGCATTAAACGGGCGCAGGCCGTGACAGGATATGTGTTTCCCTAATTGTCAGATACGTAATATAGACAATCCCTAAAGACCCAAAATGAAATCTCAATATATTGCCGCAATCTTTTTAACCGCCTCGGCTTATGCCGCCGGGGAGGAACAATTGTCGAAAGAAATCACGGTGGAACGTGAAATAGTGCCTGAAGTAAGGGCTGCTTCGCGCCTGAACCTTTATCCCCGTGCCATACCTTATAAGCCGCAGGGTAAGTCGTTGAACCTTAGCGAACCTGAAAACACGGTGCCGGTTCCGGCGACCATAACGACCCTCGAACCGGCGGCGACCGAACCGGCTGTTGAGCCTGCACCTTGGCGCGGTTATGTCAACGCAGGCTATTTCCCGGCAGCCAATGCCGCACTTTCGGCCGGTTATGCCATTGTGGCCGATGAGATGACGGGGTTGAATGCATGGTTGCAACTCAACAATACGTCATATAAAGGGCGCCCGGCGGCAGGGTTGTCAAAAGAGACATTCAACCGTATGGCCGGGCATGTAGGTGTGGATTTCAGTCACCGTTTCAACGATGCCGGAAGGCTGGAGGTGGCTACCGGGTTCGGTTTCTCATCGTTCGGCCAGCCTTGGTCGATAATAGAGAAAAGCGCCGGGGAGAATCGTCAGATAGAGAACCAGTGTGTGATTGACTGGGCGTTGTCGGCTATGTGGCGTGGGGAGGCCGGTAATAACCTGCGCTATCATATCGGTGCGGGATTCGATGTTTTCAATTTTTCAAAAGGGTTGCCTGCCGAGGATTTTGATTACCTGTCGACAACATATGAAATGCAGGATGGTGCGGGGGCTGTTGCCGAACCCATCCCCGCAGTGCATCAGACCGGGTTTAATGCCGACTTAGGCATAGCCCAGCAAATCAATGCCGGTTCGTCGGCAGGGGTGGATCTGACTGCTGATTTCCTCAGCTATAATCATTTCGCAGGGGAGTCGGGTAAAACCCTAGGGGTTGCGGCATTGAAGCCCTATTACCGTTTCGGGAACTCGGTGGTGACCCTTAAGGCCGGTTTGCGGTTGGATTTGACGATTAATTCCGGCAAGGCGTTCCATGTTGCGCCCGACGTGTTGCTCGGTGTGAATCCTACAAGCGGTTTCGGTGCATGGCTGCGTCTTGGCGGTGGGGAAGAGCTGAATTCACTCAGAAACCTGTTTGCATTCTCACCCTATATTTCCCAGATTTATGCTTACGGCACCTCCAATATGCCGATTACAGGTGACCTTGGGCTGCGTTTCGGCCCGGTGAAAGGCGCTTCGCTCACGCTGGGGGTGGCGTATGCCGCAGCTAACGACTGGTTGCTTCCCGAAATGTATGGAAGCCAGCTGGTATTCGGGCGCAACAACCTCCGTGCATGGAAAGCCTCGGCAAAACTTCATTGGGAATTCCGCAAGATGCTTTCACTTGATGCATCGTTTGAAAGCAGGCTCGGCAGCGGGGAAAAGGATGTGTGGGTTCAGTGGCGTGACCGTGCCCGGCACCGTTTGGCGGCGTCAGTGGCTTTCCGCCCTATCGACAAGCTGACGTTCGATGTTTCGTATGAATTGCGGATTAAGCGGAGTATGCCTGTGTGGGGTGGCAGCCTTTGGACTGCACAGGATGCTGCGGAGGAAGGGATGCCTGTGAGTGCCGGACTGAAAGACGTGAGCGACCTCGGAGTCGGTGCTTCCTACCGTGTTACGGATGCCTTTACGGTATTTGCGCGTGTCGACAACCTGCTCAATACGGAAACATATATGCTCCCGTTGGTTCCTGAACAAGGTTTTTCGGGATTGGCAGGGGTTACATTTAAATTTTAGACAGTGACGGAGTGGGATATAATGTGAATTTCAAACCGAGGCTTTTGCGTGAAACCGCTGAAATCGCCCTGTCGGAAATCAAGCGTTTTATCGAGCCGAAGCTGATTGACGAATTTTCGTTGCGCCGTGTGTCGGCGCCGCTGTTCCTGCCTGTAGGGTCGCCGTTGCTTGACAGCCGTAATCCTGGCGTAAGAATCACGCTACCGTCAATGAGCGGGGAGGTGGAAATTGTCGGTTCGCTCGATGTGTGGCTTCGGGGGCAGCTGTCACGCTATGACATCGCCCCGGGATTCGGTGTGTACACGGTGATGAATGCAATCCGCCCGTCGATGCCCTGCAATGCCGTGTCGTCGCCGCATATCACAGCATGGGCGTGGCAGCAGGTGGCCAAACCTGATAATGCCGACAGGCAAGGGCTGGTTTCGGCAGCGGAGCGGATTTACTCGTTGCTGGTGGATGCGGAAAAGATGATACTCGACAAGTTCCCGCATCTTTCCGCAACTTTGCAGAAAACACTTGACACGGTTGATGAGGCCGACCTTGAACGCAGTTTCCCGGAATATACGCCCGAACGGCGTGTTTATGAGTATCTGCATCCTGATTCATCCGACCGTTCCGACCGTCGTTCTCCCGAAGGACACCATTGCGCGGCGCTGTTTCTGATGCGTGGAACCGAAGGGAGGGAGCTGGAAGGGGAGATATGGGTGTGGAACCGTATCCTCAAAAGGCCGTTGCGCATCGCCGATATGGCTATATGGGATGCCGACGTTGTTGCAAAGCGTTCGCTGGGGGGCAACCTTTTCCGGGATTATATTGCTTTGCAGCTGCTGCACCAGGACCGCATACTGGGCTGATGGAACGATTTTGTATAAACTTCAAGCAAACCTCACAACCTCTTAATAATAACAACAATGCGTATCGACATCATAACCGTACTTCCAGAAATGTTCGAGTCCCCGCTGGGATGCTCGATTTTGCAACGGGCACAAAAAAAGGGGCTGGTGGAGTTCCATGTGCATAATCTGCGTGACTACACTACCAACAAGCACCGGAAGGTGGATGATTATCCTTTCGGCGGGGAGGCCGGGATGGTGATGCAGGTTGAGCCAATCGACCGTTGTATCTCCGCACTTAAATCCGAACGTGATTATGACGAGGTGATTTTCACCTCGCCCGACGGGGAGCGGTTCGACCAGCCTATGGCTAACCGCATGTCGATGCTTGATAACATCATAATTCTATGCGGACATTACAAGGGGGTGGATTACCGTGTGCGCGAGCATCTTATCACAAAGGAAATTTCAATCGGCGATTATGTGCTTACCGGCGGCGAGATGCCAGCCATAATCATTTCGGATGCGTTGGTGCGCCTTATCCCCGGTGCTATCGGTGATGAACAGAGCGCACTTTCCGATTCGTTTCAGGACAGGCTCCTGGCCGCTCCGGATTATACACGTCCCGCCGAATATAAGGGGTGGCGCGTTCCCGATATACTCCTTTCAGGGCATGAGGCCAACATAGCCGCCTGGCGTCATGAACAGGCGCTGGAGCGCACACGCCGCCTGCGTCCCGACCTGCTTGACTGATGCGTGGGTAGGTGCTGTGGCTGGTCGGAAGGTATTGTATGTCACGGCAGGTTGGATGAAATTTTCAGACTACTTATGATTGGCATTTGGAAAAATTTGGAGATAAGGGGGCAAAAGCCTACTTTTGTGATATGAAAAATTTAATCGGGATATTGGTTGCGGCCTGTGTTATTGCCGGATGCTCCGGTGCCAAGGGGCAGCGTGGCGAAAGCACGCAGGCGGCGGCAGATACCGCGACAACCCGTTTTGCGGCAGATGCCGATTCCCTTTTTAAATATGTTTCCGACCAGGTGGAACTCGGCCCCAGGGTGCCTGGGTCGGATGCCCACCGCCTGTGCGGGGAGTTGATTTTAAATCGTTTGAAAGCATCAGGGATTGACTCCGTGGCGGTGCAACTGGCTGAGGTGGAAACCTTTAAATTTGACCGGCATATGGCACGCAACATAATGGGGTGCGTCAATCCCGGTGCCGGCAAGCGGGTGTTGCTTATAGCACATTATGACACGCGTCCATGGGCTGATAACGACCCGGTTGCGGAAGAACGCATACGCCCTGTCGACGGGGCTAACGATGGTGCCAGCGGGGTGGCGGTGCTTCTCGAAGCGGCACGCCTGCTTGGGCGGGCATTGCCCGATTCGCTCGGTGTCGACCTGCTTTTTGTTGACATGGAGGATTCCGGCACCAGCGACGGGGCCGACAGCGAGTCGACATGGTGCCTTGGAACCCAGGAATGGGTTAAGCAGATGCCTTACACTGCAAGCAACCGCCCGCAATATGGGATTCTGCTGGATATGGTAGGTGGTCAGGATGCCCGTTTTCACAGGGAATATTTCTCGCACCAGCTTGCCCCGGGTGTTGTTGACCGCGTATGGGCTGTGGCACGGGAATCGGGCTTTGGCGACCGTTTTGTCAACAGCGTAGGCGGGGCGGTGGTCGACGATCACCTGTTCGTAAATCGTGCCGGGATTCCATGTATAGATATAATCGAAAGCATGCATCCGCACACAGGGTCGTTCAACCCAACGTGGCATACGTCGGCCGACAATCTCGGCGGCATAGACCGTGGCACATTGAAGGCCGTGACGCAGGTGGTGCTCAACACTATAACCAGGTAATATATTTTGCAGCTTGCAGCAATAACTTATAACTTAAAGCATTCATGACCATTAACGATAAACAGGATGAGATAATTGCCGAGATGTCGGAACTCGACGACTGGATGGACCGATATGCCTATATCATTGATTTGGGCAATTCGCTTCCTCCTATTGACGAGCAGTATAAAACCCCGGAACACCTTATCGAGGGGTGTCAAAGCCGTGTGTGGCTTAATGCAGAGCTTTCCGATGACGGAAAGGTCGGGTTTACCGCCGATTCCGACGCTATAATAGTTAAAGGGATTATCTCGATGTTGATTGATGTGCTTTCGGGGCATACGCCGCGCGAGATTCTTGATGCCGACCTGTATTTCATCGACCGTATAGGGCTGTCGGAACACCTGTCGCCAACACGTTCTAACGGGCTGCTTGCCATGGTGAAACAGATAAGGATGTATGCGCTGGCCTTCAACGAACTTCTCAACAAGGCCGACTGATCCCCCGCTTTTGAATAAGAAATATTAACCCTAAACCAATACCTCGAATAATGTTCAAGAACCAACCCAAAGGGCTGATTCCAGCAGCCCTCAGTAACATGGGCGAACGCTTCGGTTACTACATCATGAACGCGGTGCTGGTGCTCTTCCTTTGCTCGAAATTCGGGCTTTCGGAGGAGACGAGTACGCTGATCTATTCATTCTTCTATGCCGGTATCTATGTGCTAAGCCTTGTTGGCGGCCTTATTGCCGACAAGACCCAAAACTACAAATCAACCATTATCTGGGGGCTCGTGATTATGACCCTGGGCTATGTGGTGCTGGCATTCCCGATTTTCGCTACCCAGGAAAACCACACTTGGCTGCTTACGCTGACTTGTGCCGCGTTGTTTTTCATCGCGTTTGGTAACGGTTTGTTCAAAGGGAACCTTCAGGCCATCGTTGGGCAGCTGTATGACAATCCCCGTTATGCGGCACAACGCGATTCAGGCTTCCAGATTTTCTATGTGTTCATCAATATCGGCGGCCTGATTGCCCCGTTCATCGCCCCTATGCTTCGCAGCTGGTGGCTTGATGTCAACGGCATGGTCTATAATGCGTCGTTCCCGGCTATGTGCCACCAGTTCCTGAGCGTGTCGGATTCGATGACCAACGAGAATATCAACCAGCTTTACGCACTGGCAACCGCCGTGGGATATAACGGCGTGCAGGCCATGCAGGAGTTCTGCAGCGAATACCTGAATGTGTTTAACACCGGTATCCACTACTCGTTCTTTGCATCTGTTGCCGCAATGGTTATTTCGATTATCATTTTCGTGTCGACAAAGAAGGGGCTGCCAACCCCCTCGAAGAAGGTGAAAGAGGAAACCGTAAGCTATACCCCAGAAGAGAAACGCGCCATGGCCAAGGAAATCCGCCAGCGCATGTATGCTCTTTTCGCAGTGCTCGGCATCGCAATCTTCTTCTGGTTCTCGTTCCATCAGAACGGCACCTCTATGTCGCTCTTTGCACGCGACTTCGTTGACACGTCGGCTGTGGCTCCTGAGATATGGCAGGCTGTCAACCCGTTCTTTGTGATTGTGCTCACCCCGTTGATTATGCTGCTTTTCTCTTCGTTGAGCCGTCGCGGCCGCGAGATTTCCACCCCTAAGAAAATCGCTATCGGTATGGGGCTGGCCGGTGTGGCATATCTGTTCCTGACAATCTTCTCGATGGTTATGGATTATCCTTCGGGTACCGAATTCCGCGAACTCATGGCATCCGGTGTAACCGTTGTAAAAGCCGGTTGGTGGGTGCTTATTCTCTACTATTTCTTTATGACGGTTGCCGAGCTGTTTATCTCGCCCCTCGGCCTCTCGTTCGTGTCAAAAGTTGCCCCGAAGAATCTGCAAGGTCTCTGCCAGGGTCTTTGGCTCACCGCCACCGCCCTTGGTAACCTCCTGCTGTGGATCGGTCCGCTGATTTACAACAAGTGCCCGATATGGGTTGCCTGGGTGGTATTCCTGGTAGTCTGCCTCATCTCCATGGGTGCGATGCTCGGCATGCTCAAATGGCTTGAACGCGTCACCAAGTGATACCGGCCATAGGATTTCTTCCAATTGTAGATGTCATCACAATGGAGGCTTTTCCCGCCTAAAACGCATAAAAATTTCTAATATGAAAATAAATCGGCACGCATATTTGCGCGTGCCGATTTATTTTCATACCTTTGCATCGCTTTAGGCTACGGGGCATGATGCAGAGGCATCCCGCCAACGCTTATCCGCAAGGCTTGGGCATATAGGATTGTCTTATGGTGTAATGGTAGCACTGCAGTTTTTGGTTCTGCCTGTCTAGGTTCGAATCCTGGTAAGACAACACAAGAAAGGCGTTAAGATTCAGTAATCTTAACGCCTTTCTTGTGTTGTATCAGAGGTTTTTAAATTGGCTTGGAATGGTCGGAGGCGGGTGGCAATCCATGCAGGGGAGGGGATATGGGCGTAGGATTGTGTTGAAGTGGAGCAGTCAGGATGGAAATGATTAATGCAAAGGTTTAGTAGTCAAGGAGCCTTCCGTTGTCATGCCAGTCGCCGATCATCTCCCCGCGCTCGCTCGCTTCGATTAATTTGTTTAGCCTGTTGGCAAACAGCTCTGTTGAAGCTTTGTTGCGTTGTATGTTGTCAATCCTGACCCTTTGGTATAGTTTGGGGAATGTGTTGAAATTTAGCCATGCCTGAGGGTTGGATTTGAATGCCTGGAGTATATCCGCATCGATTTCCATTTCGGCATACAGGTCGGGACAGGCCGCACGGCCGTTGGCTGTCATCAACCCTAGTGCTTCCAGCCTTCGGCAACGCTCCTTGTTCAATTCTGTCCAGCAGCTGCTTTTCTGACGTCGTCCGAACCGTTGCAGCGTCACGCCGTCAACTTTTTTTACAGTGGAATCAATCCATCCGAAGCACAATGCCTCTTCCACGGCATCCAGATACCACAGCATGTCGGTAGGAGGGGTTTTCCCGCGTTTTACTGCAATCCAGCATTCCTTTTCGGCAGTGTGGTTATCAGCCAGCCATTTACGGAATTCTGCCCGTGATGATATTTTCAAAATATTTTTCGGGGTCATCTCGTTGTTTGTCGGGATATTATCAATAATCAGTTTCCCATGCTTGTCGCTGGCGGTCATATTTCGGAAGATTTGCAGGAGTACCATCGGCATTCATTTTTATGCCTTGTGCCGCCATCATGCTCTCAAAATTGTTTTCATAGTGCTCATGGTCGGCGAGAATCTGCTTTCGTTCTCCTTTGGTGTAATCTTTTATTGAATAGACCGAAGGAATTGCTTGTTTGGTATAGCCTATTTCTTTTGCCTCTATTATAAAGCCATCACCGCCATCGGCGCTTAGAATCATTCCCGGCAGACCGTGAAGTTTCCAAGGCCCGTCATGTACCGGGATTTCCGGTGAGAACCAAGCTTTCCAGATTCTGCCATGATAGTTGGTTTGTGCCATTACACATTCAAAACCAAGTATATTCTTTGTGGAATCTTCAATTACTGTCCACTTCATTTCAGACATGGGTTCTTCATAACGCCACAGTTCGCCTGCCTTAAAGTCATAAACTGACATCTTTCCTTGTTCGGAATCTTTCGAGACATATAGAAATTCCTTCTTTTCCGGCGCAAGTCCGAGTTTGCGACCATCGTATGTGACGGTTCCGTCAGGCTGGACAACGCGCCATGCTTTCATCTGGATTTCGCGAAGTTTTGCTTTCCCCTCAGGCGTGGATTCACAAGAGTCTACATATAGACTCATTTTGTCAAAATAAAGCGACTTTTCCGGACTTGCAACAAGTGCCATTTTTTGAGTATATGCCTTGCCGGAATCAGAATCGCGGGTCGTGACATCATATTCTACTGCCACGTTGTTCTGCGCCATTGCAGCCATCGCCGCAAAGCACATGATGATTGATGTGAATATTTGTTTCATAATGTTATTTGTAATCTGTTTCAAGTAAATCAAAACCATCTTTCCCACTTTCGTAATCAATTTTTTCCTGAGAATGACGCGGCCCGTTGCCACCAAAGTGCATATCGCTCATGCCCTGAAAATTATCATATCTATATCGACAAAGTTTCAGAAACTCCCTTCTTGTTGTCTTCTCATAAGAATTTGGTTCATAAACTTTGGCAATAGGCATATTGACTGATTGAATTCCATTGGCTGTGAAATGATGTTGACCTGTACTGTCAACAGCCTCTAATATCAGGCCGGGCAATCCAAGCAATTTCCATGGCCCGGTGTTCATTGGTACTTCTGGAGTGAACCAGGCATTCCAATTACGGCCATGATAATTGGCCGTCGCCATAATGCAGTCATAACCTAATATAGTCTTTGTGGTGTCATCAACAATAGTCCATTCCCTATCCTCAATTGGTTCTGTGTATTTACGGTATTCATGATAAACCATATCCCAGACATTGAACTTGTCTTTATCCCTAACAACATAAAGATCTGCAGGCCGACCAACAGGTGAACTGTTTAGAATCGCCTCTCGCTCTTCTCTGGATTTCTGCATAAGCTCACCCATCATTACCAACCCTTGCTGAACATACCATTGTTCCCCCTCGTTGGTGCACCGTGTTGAGTCAAGCCATTGTGTATGGCTATTGTAAAACTTCGAACAATCCTGTCCAGCAAGAAGTATGAAATCCTGTCTTTTCTCGATACCTCTTGGGTCGAAAAAATGGTATTCATATCCGACCATTATTTGTGCTTTCTGAGCCATTACAGCTATCGACACAAAGCACACTATTATTAACGTTAATAGTCTGTTCATTTTCTGAGGGATATTGAGATTAACAGCTCGCGGCCCCGGAGCCGGCGCTGGCTCTCGAAGGAGGTGAGCTGATTATATGTCGTGTAGTTGTATGTTCGCTGATTGAAGATGTTATTTAATGAGGCGGAGAGTTCCAGTCGCTTGTTGAGTTTGTAGATTAGCTTGGTGTCGAGCAGGAACACGTTTTTGAACTGGTCGGAAGTCAGTTCGTTTCGGTAGTGTTCGCCGCTGATGTGCCATTCCCATTTGCGGTGGGGCATGATGTTGAGTAGCAATTCGTTTTCCATATTGCCGAGCCACGAGGCGTTAATGCCGTTCATGGACATACGGCTCGAAGCCAACTCGAAACGATAGTCGAAACTGAGCCAACGGAGTGGCAAACCATTGATTTTCGCTCCGGCTGACCAAGAAGTGCCGACAGAATTTACCGAGCTGTTCTCCGAAATCAGGTGCGATTCATTGCGACTGAATGAACCGTTGATGTTTGCGCTACCTCGCATGAAATCAAGAGTTTTGCCGATGTTTCCGCTTGCCATAAGCATCTGCCCGTCGCTTTTTGCCGACGTGTAGGAATAGACAACATAGTCGCCGTAAAGCTGCTGTGCTAAGGTATAGGGATTGTGGCTCCACGACTGCATGACGAAAGCGTTGGCGAACAGCCCGCGACGTGTGTGCTTGTATGATAGTCTGCCTGATACCCGTTGAGAGGATGAATTATAAAAATCATCAACACCGCGTTGAAATGAGCGATAGTTTGTCATCACATATCCGGGCTGAATCATGTTGAGATCCATCGGTGAACGGCCTGTGCCACCGCTTACGCTCATCTCAAAACGGTTGTTTGGTTTCCAGTTCATACTGAGCGATGGCGAGAAATATGCCTCGCTGCGGTTGGCAAGAGCCTTATCGAAAGTATAGTGGGCAAAACTGACGGGAGCGTTTAGAGTGAAGTTGACACGTTTCACCCAATACTCAAATTTCGGAGTTGCATAGACTGTGAAATAGTTTGTGTTCAGCACATTCGTAGTCTCGCCCGGTATTTCCTCCGGCATATCGGGCAATTCTGTATTAAGGGAGCGAAAATAACCTTTTACACCGCCTTCAAGACTGATTGTGATACCTTTGACGGAGAAAGCGTATGCCGCACTCTCGTGGGTGTAAAAAGCATTGTCTTTTACATGCTGGCGCATTGTACCGTCATTTATTGATACGGAAAGGGTCTGAGGGAGTGATTCCCATTCGTTCTTGCTAATGAAGGTTACGAGATGTTTGCCGTTGAAACGCTTGATGATTTTGAAATCATTGCCTACATAGTAGTCGGGTAGCGATGCAGTCTGGTCGTTAGGAAGTGAACCGGTGACACCGAGTTGCACATCATCCCAGTCAATGTTGGTTTTAAGGGTATTGTTTATGAACGCCGTCTTTTGGTTCAGCTCATAGATGAATTTGCCAGACAGCGAGTGTGTGCGGTCTACGCCGTTGCGGTCTTCGGTAACGACACGGTTGCCGTCGTTGAGAAAGTAGGTTGTTACGTTTGCAGCCTCTGCCGTAATACGGTTGAATGAGTAGTCAATCTGCGCCTTGAACTCACCGCGTCCGAGTTTCCAAAGTGCATTGGTTGAGACGAGAGCCGAGCGGTTGAACAGTGTGCGTTTACGGCTGAGGTTAGGAACTCCGGGAAGAGACAGACCGACATATCGGCTCAGGTCTGTTCCACGGCGCGAGGCGAAAAAGTCTGTAGCCTGTGCCGACAGGTCTTCACCGATATTGTTGGTTTTGAATGTGGTTATGTTCTGGAAATTGGGCATTACAGCCATTGCGAACAGCTCGCCGTCCCATATCGCACCAGCGGGTTGCCAAGAGTAGCCACCTCCGGCATCGCCGTGGAAACTCCACGTTGCCTTTGCCTTGTTCTTCAGTTTGAGGTTGATAGCAGCCTTGTCGGAAAATGATATGCCTGACAGCACCTGCATCGGCTGGTGATTCTCCATTACCTCGACCGCACCCACATCCTCATGGCTGATGCCGTTGGTGGCGATGCCGTATTTACCGCAGAGCAGGTCGGAGCCTTCGATATAGAACTTGTTTATGTCCTCGCCTTGATATTGGATTTTGCCGGATTGCTCTACGTTGATACCCGGCATACGTTTGAGTACATCGCCAATCGAGCGGTCTTGCTGTTGAGCGAAACTTCCGACATTATAAGTGATAGTATCACCTTGTTCACGGATGCGGTCAGCCTTGACCGTAACCTCTTTGAGCAGTGTAGTTCCCGGTTCAAGCTGAACGGTTATCGGAAAAGAAACGCTATCGAGCGGTATCGATTGCTTGGCGAAGCTCATCATCGACACCTCCAACCGACAACCGGCAACCGACGGCAACGACATAGCAAAGCCACCATCGCCTTTCGACGTGGCATATTTCTTTATCTTGCCGTCTGCACCCTTGACAATGACGGATGCCCCGGTCAGCGGTTCATTGCTATCCTTGTC
>Ga0137308_100151_pt1 | contig 129987 bp, 134 predicted proteins | sample Inofrocosms_June_FD_97181 | JGI IMG/M metagenome (GOLD analysis project Ga0137308, IMG submission 97181) | Mouse cecal microbial communities from Vienna, Austria - N-Acetylneuraminic and N-Acetylglucosamine D2O microcosms_June | ecosystem: Host-associated > Mammals > Digestive system > Large... | reverse complement strand
TACTCTTCAAAGAAACCACTATATCACACACATGCCCATTTCGCAACCATTATGTGCTGATTTTTGCAAGATCCTAAGACTTGTTGTCAATAAAGATGTGCTGTCTGCAAAAAGGATGCCAAATGGCACCCTCTTAATAATGAAATACCCCTCAACTGTATTCGTGTACAGTTGAGGGTTTCCTTTTCTGACGATATTATTGCTTTTGATTCCTTTTCCCATGACGGATAATCCAGTCCTGTGCCTTGCTCTGCCCCGATGCTTCCCATTGTGCAATGATAAAATCTGCTTTTTGAGGAGCTTCTTTATACAAATCATTCAGATTGTTTCCGACGCTTTTTTGCACAAATTTTTCCGGGTCGTCTTTTAATCTTGTCAAAATCATCGTATACCGTTCAAATTCATCCAATGCAACCAATAATTTTTTTGACCAGGGGAGCCGGATTCTGACGCCCTCGCTCGCAAGCCGCCTTACATGGACATTTTCATCCATTGTCCAAGCGATTAATTCGTCCATCACTTCCTTTGGATGCTCCAAAAGAAGCGGACGAATGGCGTACTCGCCGGTAAATCTTTTCGTCAGCTCTTTCAAAAAAGAAAGCGACAGCTTCCAGTTTTCATTCCCATGCCGCTGTACATAAGTACTGATCGGCCACAGCCACCACCCGAACAAAAACATGCCGCTTGGCTGATCCAGCTCTGGCCCAAGCAAAGAAAAAAATGCCTCAATATTTTTTTCGTATGCATACGGCAGATGATCCTGCAGCGCATCTGCAATACAGTCTAATCTTTGAAACAGTTCTTTGTCATCTAGCCTGCCGGCTAAGGAAGACAAAAAGCTTTTTTCATCAAAATCCCGCATTACGCTGTGTATGTTCTGAGAAAGATCCAATATGTAGCCGTCATTATAGTGGTCTTTGTGTTTCATGCCTGCTTTCTCCCTTAAATAACTACGACTATTTTAACATACAACGCATCCGTACGCAAATCAAAATTATATAAATATTCACACTTCACGTTTCATGATTTCATTTTTCGAATACGTGCATTCCTTACATAGACTCTTACCGACAAAAGGTAGCACACATAAAAAAATACAAAAATAATGCCCGCGCTTGCCAGGCGGATCATGGCAAGGCCTGTATCCATTACCTTCTCCAGCGCATGGACAGAAAAATACGAAGATACCGCCATCACCAAAAGCGGCACAGCGTATGACAAAAAGAGCTGTCTTGCTGCCGCACGCTTTAGCGTCTCATAAGAATATCCCAGCTTTTGCAGGACGTCAAAACGCTCCTCTTCTTCCAGCGCGTCATTGTACAGCTTCATAAATAAAATACTGCCGCTTGCGGTAATAAATACCATCACCAAAAATATGCACAGCGAATACAAGATTTTCACCCATTCCATATCCCTGCCCCCGTCCGGCGCCATCACAATACGCGCGGTATAGTTTTCTTCTGTATTGCTTACCAGCGTGCCAAGCGCGTCCACGGACGCCTTGTAATTATAAATATCTTTAATTTTATAATTATAAGCATACAATTCCTGCCCTAACGGGCGCAGCTTTTTATATTCCGCATCATTGATGAGGTAAAAAGACATCTGTTCCTGCAAATGTCCCAAATACGGATCATGAATTTCATCCATCTTTAAAAAAGTCTGTCCGTTCACCTCTACCGGGACGCCTTTGCGCTTTGTAATCAGAGAAATAAGATACAAATGCGTCACTTCAACAGTTTCGCCGTTTTTCGGCTGTTTTATATTAAGATTTAATCCTGATTCCTTTGCGAGCCGCTGGAAGCCTGACCATTCAAGCAGTCCCACAGGCTTTTCATATGCCTGTTGTTCTCCTTTCAGCGGCTCTAGATAAAGAATCGGCATTTTCGTATGGTAGGCAATCTCATTTTCCTGTTCAATCAGCTTTTGTGCTGTTTCATCCAGGTCAGAGCGGCTGCTTAAAAGCTGGTACGTATAGACCGTACGAAAATGCACGATGCCATTGTAGCGTTCTTTTAACGCAAAGCTTGCGGAAAGCGCCGTAACCGAGCAAATCATCAGCACACAGACAATCGCGTACGTCCGATAATTTTTTTTCATTCGAAACACCATCTGGTTTACCCAGAGGCTGCGCTCCTTGCAGTATAAAAAGCGCTTATTTTTTGCCAGCCCCTGAAAGACCGCGGGAATCATGCCGCCAAATAAAAAATATACGCCTATAATTACAAGCACTACGGCAAGTACCGCATGTTCCAAAACCCCTTCCCGGTCTTCCGCCACCGCAAGCGCATATCCGGCGGAAAGAATTACGATTCCAAGCACGCTTTTAAACAGCAAAATCCCGTTTGGCAGCCTGACATACTCATTCTGCCTGCTTGCCGACACCATTTCCAATACGCTGCTCCTTACAATATTGAAATATCCCTTTAACACAAAGCACGTATAAACAGCAAAATAAAATGCGCATGTAATTAAAATAGGCTTTAAAGAAAACGACCAGCCAATTTCTAATGTAATATCAGACATGGTAAGCAGGATCATCTGAAACAACTGTGACAGCAGGATACCAAATCCAATACCGGCTGCCAGCGTTGCCGCGCCCGCCATCATCATTTCCATAATATACAGACTGCCAATTCTCTGGTTCGTCAGCCCCATAAAAATAAAAATCCCGATTTCTTTTTTCCGCCTTGTCAAAAATACATTCGTCGCATACCCGGTAAAAAATACGATAAACACACCGAGTACAAGCGAAAGCATCTGAATCAGCATATCGGAGTAATCTTTGCTGCGTTCTCCCACAGCCGCAAATAAATCCGAATATACAAGATTTTGAAAATTATAAAAAATCATAATCGAAAACGACAGGGATAAAACAAGCGAAACATAGTTTTTTAAATTGCACTTTACATTCTGAAACGCAAGCCTGCACAGCCTCATGCCTGATCACCTCCCATGTCATTTTCCATATTACTTCCCATAGAAGCCTGCACATCGATTATCCGGTCATAAAACTCTTTCTGGCTGTTTCCCCTGCTAAGCCGGCATTTCATATGCCCGTCGCTTAAAATATATACATCCTTCGCATAAGACGCGCTAAACGCATCATGCGTGACCATTACAATCGTTGCGACGCCTTTCTCGTTTACGCTTTTTAAGCACTCCAGCAGCTCCCTGCCGGATTTGGAGTCTAATGCCCCGGTCGGCTCATCCGCAAAAATAATTTCCGGCTGTGTAATCAGGGCACGGCACGCTGCGCCGCGCTGCTTCTGCCCGCCGGACAACTGGTACGGGTATTTGCCAAGATGCTCCGTCAAGCCAAATGTCTTTGCCAACTGGATAGTCTTTTCAAAACAAGTACGGCTGTCTGCCCCGTTTAAAGAAAGCGGCAGCGCAATATTATCCTGCAATGTCATCGTATCCAGCAAATTGTAATCCTGGAAAATAAATCCTATTTTATCTTTTCTGATCTGTGACAGTTCCCGATTGGATACGCGCGTAATATCCTTGCCTGCAATCAGCACACTGCCCTGGGTCGGCTTGTCGATCGAAGACAAAATATTTAACAGTGTCGTCTTTCCTGATCCGCTCGGCCCCATAATCGCGATAAAATCATGTTCTGACACCGTCAGGTCAATTCCTTTTAATACCCTTGTGCGAAATCCTTTGCCGCCGTAATCTTTCGTCAGGTTTTTCACGGCTGCTACTGTTTTTTGATTCATCGTTTCATTCATGGTTTTCTTTCCTCCTTGCAATCCTATTATAGAATAACGGAGTAAAAAAATCCTTACATCTGCATTACATAAAAGCGCCAAACCTTACAGAATTGTAAGGCTGCAAGCCAATAAAAAACCGCGTATACGCCCCATACTCGCTCTCTACGGCAATCGTGTGCCCAAGCCTGTCCAAAATCTGCGCTGCCATATACAGCCCCATGCCGGTAGACTTATACTTTCCGTTATGATGGCTGCTTCCTGTATAGCCGCGCTCAAAAATACGCCTGCGGTCGCTTTCCTTGATCCCTTCTCCATGATCTTCGACCAGCAGCTTTAGTTCCTGCGCTTTTTCACCCGTTATGCTTTTTATAAGCAGCACTGGATGTTGCGTACTGTATTTCATGGCATTTTGGATCAACTGATCCAACACATAGACAAACCAGGATGGATCGGTATATACTTTTACCGGCTCTACTTCCAGGACGATTTCAAACCGGTGCCGGATCAGGAAATACTGGTTGTTATGAATCGCTGTCTTTACACATTCCAAAAGATCCGCCGCACAGACATGCAGATCGAACAGGCTGCTTTGTACCTTGCAGCCAAGCAGTGCCACATGCAGTTGCTGGCGAATCGTTTCCAACTGTTCCTTCTGTGCCATGCGCAGCGTACTGTCACTGATTTTTTCATTCATCAGCATACTTGCAGACAGCGGCAGCTTCACTTCGTGGCACCATGCCGCTATATAATCCTGCAAATCACAATTTAAATCAAACTGTGTTTTCAACTGTTCCTCTAAAATGCGCACATCGTGCTCCGCAACATCCATCCCTTCCTCCTGCCACAGCGCCGCGCCATCGTACGCCTGACAGCGCGAAAGCTCCTCATACAGCTCCCGGCAGACGACATGCCCGCATTGCAGCATGTCTTTTTTCAGTGCCTGCATTTTATAGTACCTTGCCGCATCGATACCTGCGACTATCAAAATAGCTGCTCCTAAAAGTATATCCAGATATAATATCTTCTGTATCTTTGGCTCACGCATTAAAAAAACGGCATACGCATGAAACGATGCCACAAGAAACACCGACAGGCCAAGCCACAGCCTGTTTTTTTTCAAATATTTCACTTGTACTCTCCTACAGCAGCAAATATCCCTGCCCTTTTTTCGTCATAATCAGCTCTTCCCCGCAAAATCCTTTCAGCTTGCTGCGCAGGCGGCTGATCATAGTCGTCAATGTCCCATCGGATATAAATTCGTCCGTGCTCCACAGCTCCATCATCAATTCCTGCCTTGTTACAACCTCCGGCCTTTTTTCCACCAGCTTTGACAAGATCCGCTGTTCAGACTTTGTCAGTTCCAGCGTCCTGTTTTGACAGACAAGCACCGACTGCCCGCAGTCGAAATACAAATCTTTTTTCAAATACTCCTGTACACGCATCTGGTAGTGGTACGTCCGCCGCAGCATCGCTTCAATTTTTGCCTTTAATACCTCCAGCCGAAACGGTTTTTCCACATAGTCGTCTCCGCCCTGGGCAACCGCCATAATCTTGTCCATATCGCCGCCGCGGCTGCTGATAAAAATAACCGGCACCTGTGACCGCTCTCTGATCCTGCTGCACCAGTAAAACCCGTCGTAAAAAGGCAGGTTGATATCCAGTAAAATAAGATGCGGCTGCAAGGAAAGGCACGCAGCGGCAAGGTCGTCAAACTGTACCGCCACAACCGCCTGATAGCCCCATTTTACTAAAAACTGGCGGATTTCCTCTGCCAGTATCCCGTCGTCTTCTGCAATTACGATTTTCATTGCTGTATCCATATTATTGTCACCTTTTTATCCCTGTTTCAATATACTGTTATCAGAACACAGCCGTCCGGCAGAAAACGCCTGCTACATAATATGATTCTGCAATCATCCAAAGGAGGTCTCTACCATGAACTCTGTTGTTTTCCTGGCGCTTATCGCCACTGTCGGAACCTGGTCTGTTACTGCATTAGGCGCTGCAACGGTTGTATTTTTCAAATCGCCCAATACAAGGCTTATAAATGCAATGCTTGGCTTTGCTTCCGGCGTGATGATCGCTGCCAGCTTCTGGTCGCTGTTAGAGCCTGCGATCGAACGCGCGCAGGCACGCTGCGGTACGCCTGCCTACCTGGTGGCAACCGCCGGGTTTCTTTGCGGCGCAGCCTTTATGTGGCTGTCCGACAAAGCCGTCTCCTGCGCAAGATGCCATACGCTGTGTATGCAAAACGCACAGAGCAGCCGCTCAAATCGCATGATTATGCTGATCTTATCCATTACGCTGCACAATATTCCCGAAGGGCTTGCCGTCGGCGTAGCTTTCGGGGCGCTGCAAAATGGTTCTACGCCGGAAGGCATTATGAGCGCTGTAACGATCGCTATCGGCATCGGGCTGCAAAATTTTCCAGAAGGAGCCGCGGTATCCATTCCCCTGCGCGCAGAGGGATGCTCCAGAAAAAAGAGCTTTCTTCTCGGCCAGGCTTCAGGCATTGTAGAGCCGGTTGCGGGCGTACTAGGCGCTCTGTTGATCGTCTATGTAGAAGCCATCCTGCCGTTTGCCCTTTCGTTTGCCGCAGGCGCGATGATCCTGGTCGCTGTCCACGAGCTGATCCCGGAATGCCAGCAAAACCAAAAAGACCAGCCTTATTGTGCAACAATGGGAATCGTTGCCGGATTTGCCGTTATGATGCTCTTAGACGTAATGCTTGGCTAAACACATGCATGAAACAGTTACATTTGCGCAATATCAAACCGGCTCAATTTCTCCAGCAAAATATCATCTTCTGTCGGGGCATCGGATGCTGCCTCGATCTGCTGGCGAATGGCGATCATCTTCTGGTCTGTCTGTGAGATCACATCTGCGCATTCTTTTAACTGCGCCACGATTTCCTGCTGGTTTGGGATATTCTGCTTGTATTTTAGCTGGTGCTCTAAGCTCGCCCAAAAGTCCATCGCAATCGTGCGGATCTGCACCTCGACTTTCATATCCTTTCTGAAATTTGCGAAAAATACCGGCACCTTTACGATCAGATGCAGGCTGCGGTAGCCATTCGGCTTGGGCGCTACAATATAATCCTTGCGCGTGATAAGCGTAATATCATCCTGCGACAGCAGGGAATCCGCAATCCCATATATATCGTCAATATACGAACAGATCACCCGGATACCGGCAGCGTCGTTAATATAAGCTTCCACGTTTTCCAGGGAAAAACGGTAGCCGTAACGCTCTAATTTTGCCATAATGCTGTTCGTATGCTTTAACCGCGTGGAAATCGAGCTGATCGGGTTGCGCTGGTAGCGCACGCTGAATTCAGTGTCTAACACTTCAAATTTTGTACGGACTTCCTTCACCGCACAGGCATACATCATCATAAGCTCCCGGTAGCCTACCAGCATGTCCATAAATTTTTTCGTCTGGTTGACCCTCTCTGGTGTATTAAACAGTGTAATCAGCCCTTCGGTCAGCTCTCCGCCTAAAATATCATCCTCTTGTTCATAAAGCTCCATCGTTTTTCTCCTCCAATTACAAGTATGTATTCCTTTTCTTTTGTATAATGATACTTTATTATATCATACTTTTGGCAATAACCGCTAAATTTTCACCAAAATATCATGAATTTTTAAGAAAATATACATAAAATAAGTTTAAACATGCAAAAATAAAAAATGCCTTCCGTAAAATACCCGCGATTTTACAAAAAGCATTTTTCATCTGCAAATGAAGCTTATACAACCTCAATCTGGCACATTTTCATCGTCTCTAACGCCGCCTGATGCGTCTTTGGCGTTACTCCTGCGCAGCAGCCCGCATCTACTACAATGCGCATCTGCGGAAGATATGCCTTTAACAGCAGCGCATTCGACACCACGCAGATATCCGTGCACAGCCCGATCAGCTCTGCCTCAAACGGCTCCTTTTGCCAAGCCTCCAACAGCTCCTGTGCCAGGCGAACGGAACCAAACGTATCTTTTTCGATCGTCTGATAACTTTTCCCTGCCAGAGCCTGCTGTATTTTTTCATGCAGCTCCCATCCAGCCGTTCCTTTGACGCAGTGTACAACAGGCAGCTTTTTTCCTTCCGCAGTGTCCAGGTAATCCTGCCCGTGCGTATCCAGCGTGGCGATGATCCTGCCCGGAAACCGCTCTATTTTAGACGCTGCAAGGCAGGCGGCTTCCTGCGCTTCCTTTGTGCCTAACGCACCGTCCACAAAGTCTGTTTGCATATCAACTACGATTAAAATCCTGTCCATTGTCCCTCCTGCATCCCGTGCCTGTACCGGCTATAAATCCTCCACTACCGGAGCGATCTGCGAGATCATATTTTCCATATCTTCAAACATCGCGCTTTTTGTCGTGCCGAGCCTGTTGGCATATTCAATATTTTTCACAACCTCTTCATACTGGCGCTTGGTACGCAAAAAGAAATCGTTGACGCTCTCAAGCGCCATCTTGGATTCGTGCATGACCTGGGAGATCTCTTCCTGCACCGTCGTAGCGCCTTCTGCTGCCTGCGTAATATTTTCAAACATCTGATAGGTGTCATTGACCTTTTGAATATTTGCGTTCAGCGCATCCTGGGAATTGCTGATACTCGTATGTAACTGGTCGGTGCCATGCTCTACATCGCCAATGCTGTCGTTTACTGCCGCGACAAGGTTCTTAATCTGGTCTGCCAGGTTTTTCACCTCTACGGCTACGATAGCAAAACCTTTTCCATGCTCGCCCGCCCTTGCCGCCTCGATGGACGCATTCAGCGCAAGGATATTGGTCTGGTCTGCAATCGATGTAATCTGGTCTGTACTGGACTTGATTTTTTTAATCGAGGCAAGAAACAAGGAAAACATCTGTTCCATTTCCGCAAAATGCGTCTCTACCTGCGTCGTATGTTCCTTTAGCGATTCCACTTCGTTTTGAACGGTGACGACCGACTTGCCGATCTCATCCTTTACGCCCGCAAACTGATCGGACACCTCTCCGATATTGGAAAACGTGGACTCAAAATCCTGCAGCTTTTCATGAAATTTTTCCGATTCGTCAAGCACTGCGTTAAAAGAATCGCTGACTCTGCTTAACTGCTGTAAAGAAGCGACTTCCCGTTCGACAATCTCCTTCTGCCGCTCTTTTACGCTGCCCGCGACATGCAGCACTGGATACAGGCTTTCTTTGTCCACATTTCCCTGTCTGCGTTCGTAGCCAAGTCCTGATTTTTCTTTTTTATTTAATCCAAACAGCATATGTTCCTCCCCTGCCCTTTTCTTTACTCAAACACTACGCAAGTCATGGACTGGTTGACAAACTGGTTATTATAATGCTCTCCATATCCGACAACTCCTGCATGGCTGCCCAGCGTAGCCATTTCCTGCAAGTATTCCTGCATATAATGGTTATCATTGAATAATAAGTACCGAAACAGGCAGTTAATCGAAAACACGCCTGAAATCCTTGGAAAATCCTTGCGGATCGTCTGGATTGTGTGCTTGACAATCCGTTTATAGTCTCCAAGCTCTAACATAATCAGCACATCCGAATCGTTGACCTGCCGATAGCAGGAAAGTGCGTTGCCGTTGACCTCTTTAATCGAAATAATGCACATATCGTTGCCGTTGATTTTTCCAAAAGGATTTTTAAATGTCTGTGTCAGTATTTCCTTTTCCGATATATGTAAAATATCCTGGTAAACCTGCTTTGCCGGCTTGCCGTCCAGTTCTCCGATCCTATAATTTGCCTTGTCCGTCTTGAACGCAACAAAACGGTGCTTTCCCATCTGATGGTAAATATTTTCCTTGTACGCCTTTACCCTGCCGTTTTGGTTTTTAACCAGCGCATAGGCAACCGCGTCTTCATAAATCCTGCCGTTGACAGAGACCTTCCCTCCGTCCCCGGTGCCGCCGACCAGCGCGATCTGCTGGCGCTTTAAAACGCTGGTAAGCGTATTGAGCACACACGCGTCGTTCCCGGAGCAAAAGTCGATACAGATCGTATTGTTCTGCGCCGCGTTTACCGCCTTTAAGTCCTGTTCCAGGCGGCGGATATATTTGACTGGCATCACCGACACGTGTTCCAGTACATTTGCCGCCGCGCTGACACCGTCACAAAACGCAACGATGCCGACGCCTTTTTCCACGATACGGGTATCATAGCTCATGCCAATGCATCCAATGCTTGGCACCTTTGGATACATTCCCTGCAATGCCTTTACATGCTGTTCAAACTGACCGCTGTTTGATAATAACAGGATCATCTGCGGATTGCTCAAGCCGCGAACAGCTTCCTTAAGGTCTCCGCTTTGACTCATTCCATAAAATTGTTTCACTTCTTTTTCCCCAATCCAAATCATTTGTTTAGTAGATATCTAACTGGGTTTATTATACTTGATAACTGCATATCCGGTCAATCATTATTTTAACGCAATCACTTCAATTTCCACCAAAGCCTCTTTCGGCAGTGCTGCCACCTGTACCGCGGATCTCGCCGGATAGTTTCCTGCCTCGAAAAACTGCTGGTAAACTTCGTTCATTTTTGCGAAATCCGCCATATCTTTTAAATAGACCGTCGTCTTTACAACCTGCTTCATCGAAGCGCCCGCAGATTCCAGGATCGCTTTCACATTTGTAAGCGCCTGCTTTGTCTGTTCCTCGATCGAATCTGCCGTAATCTCCCCAACCGCCGGGTCAATCGGAATCTGGCCGGATAAAAACAGCAGGTTTCCGGTATCTACTCCCTGGGCATATGGCCCAATCGCCTGTGGTGCATTGTTTGTACTTAATATTTTTTTCATTGTTCTCTCCTTTTATTTTTCATACCTGTCCTGATACGATCGGCGCAGCCGCTGTCCGTCAAAATACAGCCTTTTTATCTGCGGCGCAAACGCATCCGACAGACTGCACACCGCAATGCAGTAATCGTTATAACGGTATTCTTTCAAAAAAAGCCTTTGATACTGACAAAGCAAACGCTCTGCCGCCTGTGCAAATCCTGGCTTTTCCTTTCCTTTTCGAAGGCTCTGCTCATACCAGCGCCGCGCTTTTTCTATATCGACTGCTGCCCGATCCCCCTGTACATCATACAGATCCATCGGCAGCGACATGCCAAGCCCGGTCAGCTTCATCACACTTTCTTTTTTTGTCCAGTAGCGGCAAAAAAGCGCTGCCTGCGCCTGTTCGTCCGTTTCCGCTTCCAGGCTTTCATACTCCGCCCCGGTAAAAAACCGCCTGGCAATGCGCCGTTCATACGGCTTGATCCGCTCGATATCGCAGCCGATACACATATGCGGGTCACTCCTACAAATGCTTACAATGACCGCGTCCGCCGTATGGGACAGGTTAAACGGGACACCTCCACAAAACGGCTTTCCATAGTCACTTGTCTGGATTTTAGCGCCAGGCGCATAGTGATGCAGCAACTGTTCCAGTAAAAGCCCTGCTCCAAAGCTCTGCTTTCTAGTACCCGCATGTTTGATACGGCGTATTTTTTCCATGCGTTCGCTTGACAAGCGTTCGTTCCATTCCCCCTGCGCGCCATCGAAAATCGGGTCCGGCAACGCTGCGCTTTCCAATAAATAAGTCTGGATCATACGTATCGTTCCCGTTCCTTGTCTGTCAGCTCTGCCTGCGCCAGTAAATCCGGGCGGCGGCTTTTTGTACGCAGGATCGACTGCTCCCTGCGCCATTCGTCTACTTTTGCATGGTTGCCGGACAATAAAATCGGCGGTACTTTTTTTCCGTTCCACTCCTCTGGGCGGCTGTACTGCGGATATTCCAGCAGTCCGCCCTCGAGCGACTCGGTACTGGCGGACAGTTCATTTTTCAGCACTCCCGGCACCATCCTGGCAATCGCGTCTGCCATCACCATCGCCGGCAGCTCTCCGCCGGTTAAGACATAATCACCGATGGACACATAGTCTGTAACGATCTCCTCAAGCACCCTTTCATCAATGCCTTCGTAATGCCCGCACAAAAACACCAGATGATCCTCCCGTGCCAGCTCTTTCGCCATGCTCTGCGAAAATACAGGCGCCTGCGGCGTTAAGTAAATCGTCCGCGGGCGCGCTGGTACGAAACCAATTTGCGTACAGACATAGCGCCATGCATCATAAACAGGCTGTGCCTGCATCACCATGCCTGCACCGCCTCCGTATGGGTAGTCGTCTACTTTCTTGTGTTTATCTGCCGTAAAATCCCGGATATTGACCGCCTGAATATGCAGGTATCCATTCTGCACCGCACGCCCGATAATGCTCGTGGACAGCACGTGCTCGATCATCTCTGGAAATAATGTCAATATATAAAAATGCATATGTTAAGCACCGCCTTCACTGGCTTCCAAAAGCCCCGGCAGCAAATGCACGGTCATTGTGCCGCCTGCAAGGTCGACGTTTTTAATACAGTCTTTAATCGCAGGAATCAGCAAGTCTTTTTTATGCTCGCGCCCGATAACATACACATCGTTTGCACCTGTCTGCAAAATATCCTTAAGCGTCCCCAGCACTTCGCCTTCCTGCGTCTGTACCAAAAGCCCCGCAAGGTCGGCAAAATAATACTCATCTTCCCTAAGCTTTAATGCCTCGTCTCTTTTTACATACAGCTTTGCGCCTTTATATTTTTCCACTTCATTAATATTGTCAATCCCTACAAATTTGACAATGACCATCTGTTTAAAAAAACGCACGTGCTCGATCTTATGCGTCTGTCGCTCTTTTCCCGTATCTACCAGGACTTCCTTTAGCTTTTTATAGCGTCCCGGATCGTCTGTGGTCGGGAATACTTTGACTTCGCCGCGCAGCCCGTGCGTACTCGTAACCGCGCCTACCTGAAAAAACTCTTCCATATCATAGCCCCTGTAAAACCTGTTCTGTAAAAAAAGCATTGTAAAACTGTCTCGACGTCTTACAATGCTTTCTGTCCTGCTACTGCATGATCTCTACAATCACTTTCCTGTCTTCTTTTGAAGCTGCGGCTTTGACCACGGAACGGATGGCTTTTGCAATACGGCCCTGTTTGCCGATCACCTTGCCCATATCCATTTGTGCCACACGCAGCTCAATCACGATGGATTTATCATGTTCGGTCTCCGTCACCACTACTTCTTCTGGATGATCGACCAGTGATTTTGCAATCACTTCTACCAGTTCTTTCATAAGATCCACCTCACTACTTCTCGATTCCAGCAAGCTTTAAAATCTTAGCTACTGTTTCGGTCGGCTGTGCGCCATTTGCCAGCCATTTTTTTGCTGCTTCTGCGTCTACATGAAACTCGCTTGGGTTTTTCATCGGATCATAAGTACCGATTTCATCAATGCTCTTGCCGTTTCTGGATGTTCTTGCATCTGCAACAACGATTCTATAGAAAGGATTTTTCTTCTTTCCAAGTCTTTTTAAACGAATCTTAACTGCCACTTTGTTCACCTCCTCAATATACGAAAAACAAGTATCTACTGTTCTACCTATTCTATTTATGCTAAAACGGAAGCCTAAACCTTCCCATTTTGCCGCGTTTTCCTTTGCCGCCCATCATACCGGACATCTGTTTCATCATCTTGCGCGTCTGTTCAAACTGTTTGACCAGACGGTTGACCTCAGAAAGATCCACTCCTGCGCCCTGTGCTACACGGCGTTTTCTGCTTGGGTTTAAAATGCCTGGATCACTGCGTTCTGACGGCGTCATTGAATAAATAATCGCTTCTATGCGTGCCATTTTCTTTTCATCCATTGCGTTTTCGATCTCTTCTAGCTGTGAGCCGCCGATTCCCGGCATCATCGAAAGCACGCTTGATAAACCGCCCATCTTTTTCATTTGGTTCATGGATTCTAAGTAGTCGTCAAAGCCAAACTCCGCCTTTTTAAACTTCTGCTCCATTTCCTTTGCTTTTTCCTGGTCGATCTGTGCTTCCGCCTTTTCAATCAGTGTCAGAATATCGCCCATGCCAAGGATTCTCGACGCCATACGGTCTGGGTAAAACTGCTCTAAGTCCGACAATTTCTCGCCCATGCCGACATATAAAATCGGCTTTCCGGTAACCGCCCGGATCGATAATGCCGCGCCGCCCCTTGTATCGCCGTCCAGCTTTGTCAAAATCACGCCGTCAATGCCGATCTTTTCCTCAAAATTGCTCGCTACATTGACCGCATCCTGGCCGGTCATCGCATCTACGACAAGGATCGTCTGTGCCACATCTACCTCGCGCTTGATCTCGGCAAGCTCTTCCATCATCGCCTCGTCGACATGCAGCCTGCCTGCCGTATCTAAAATCAGCACGTTAAAATTATTTTTTAACGCGTGTTCTACCGCAGCTTTTGCAATGTTTACCGGACGATGCTTATCACCCATAGAAAACACTTCTACGCCCTGCTTTTCGCCGTTGATCATAAGCTGCTCGATCGCCGCGGGACGATAAATATCACACGCAGCCAAAAGCGGCTTTTTGCCTTTTTGCTTTAGCTTGCCTGCGATTTTCGCCGTCGTCGTCGTCTTGCCTGCACCCTGCAAGCCTGCCATCATAATTACAGTCAGCTCAGACCCCTGCCGAAAGGCAAGCTCTGTCGTCTCAGATCCCATCATCCTGACCATCTCGTCATGAACGATTTTAATTACCATCTGGCCCGGATTCAAGCCGTTCATTACGTCTGAACCAATCGCCTGTGCCTGGACTTCCTTTGTAAAGTTTTTTACAACCTTAAAATTGACATCCGCTTCTAACAGCGCCAGCTTGACTTCCTTTAACGCCGCCTTGACATCATCTTGCGTCAGGCGCCCTTTGCTGCGCAGGTTGCGGAACACATTCTGAAGTTTTTCTGATAAGCTGTCAAATGCCATGTTACTGACTCCTTTTTTCTAATCTGCCGCATCTGCCGCCGGCTACAGCTCTTCTAAAATCTCATTTGAGATCCGTTCAATCTGATCTAGGACAGCTTCATCATGGCTGTCGCGAAAGGCTTTCGTAAGGGCGTGGATATTTGCCACACGCTCCTTTGTATGCAAAAACTTCTCGATAAGATGCAGCCGCTTTTCATATCCTTCCAGCGCCTTCGTACACCGCCTGACCAGATCGTGCACGCCCTGCCTGCTGATGCCTTCCTCCTTGGCGATCTCCCCAAGGGACAGATCATGGAAGATCACATCCTCGTAGATCCTGCGCTGGCGTTCCTTTAACAGCTCGCCGTAAAAATCATACAAATATGCCTGTTCTAATTTCTGTTCCATGTCCTGATCCATGAAAACCACCGTTTCTTAAAACTGTTTTGGCACTGCTGTGACGAAAACGAAATAGCAACTTTTTTCAAACCTTGAGTAGCATAACATAAGATATAGCGGGTGTCAAGCTTTTTTATTTACAGAACGTATGTTTTGTTTTTGTTTCGTTGACTTTTTCACTAAAACCTCTTATGATAAAAATAAAAAAATGAACAGGAGGGCAGCAGACCATGCACAATGAATACGATAATGAAACATTTTTTAATGAATACGCCAAAATGTCCCGCAGCAGGGACGGCTTAGCCGCTGCCGGGGAATGGCACCAGCTAAAGCCCCTGTTTCCCTCTGTACAAGGAAAAAGCGTGCTCGACTTAGGCTGCGGCTATGGCTGGCACTGCAAATTTGCAGCAGAGCAGGGAGCCACACACGTATTAGGGCTTGATTTAAGCAAAAAAATGATTGCAGAAGCAATGAAGCGAAATACGGCAGAAGCAATTACTTACCATGTCTGCGGAATAGAAGCATATGATTACCCGAAAGACACGTGGGATTGTGTCGTCTCCAATCTTGCCCTGCACTATATTGCAGATCTCGAAAATATATTTCAAAAGGTATATCAAACGCTCAAACCAGGCGGTGTCTTTCTTTTTAACATTGAACATCCCGTCTTTACCGCAGGCGCCGGACAGGAATTTATCTGCTCCGAAGACGGAAAGCCGCTGTACTGGCCAATAGACCGCTATTTCATTCCAGGAGAGCGCAGCACGCGCTTTTTAGGATGTGAGGTTGTAAAACAGCATCATACGCTCACACAGATCTTGATGGGACTTCTTAGTAATGGCTTTGTGCTGAATGCTGTGATTGAAGCGAAGCCTCCAGAAGAAATGATGCACCTTCCGGGGATGAAAGATGAACTGCGCCGTCCGATGATGCTGTTAGTTAGAGCTGGGAAAAGTGTATAAGAAAGGGCGATTGTGTGTGATTTTTCATATGATAATTTTTTCCCTTTACATCAGCGAAGCTTAGAAAAATTACCGGATATGTCCCCTGCATCCTGCAAAATTTTTCTTCTTTCCATATAGCAAGCCCTTGAAACAAATCACGCCTGTCTGCAAAATCTACCGAAAAAAAATACTCTAACATACTCATTGTTAAAGTTTTTCCAAACCTCCTTGGGCGGGTAATCAAAGTCACTTCATCCCCGTTTTTCCACCATTCTTTAATAAATGCCGTTTTATCTACATAAAAATATTGGTTCTGTATCATTTTCCCAAAATCCTGTACTCCGATTGCTATTGTCCTTGCCACTTTGACACCTCCGCGACCAGTTTTTCCTTATTGTATCCGATCCACCCAGGAAAAACAAGCAAAAACCGGGTGCTTTCTATTTTCCCTTTAAAAATTAATAGAAAGTACCCGGCAATTTTCATCTTGCGGCAGCGCCTGTTATCTTTTGGCTGTCAACTGCGCATAAAGCTTGTAGGCATCGGATCTGCCGTTTAACGCCAGCATCCCGCACACAATCTGTGCGCCGTTTTCTTCAAAATAATTATGAAATCTTTCCCGAAGGCTGCATCTGTTCTTTTCTGCTCCTTTGTTTACGGCTGCTTTATATTTCATGGTCGTTGTTGTCATAAAAATAATCTCCTTTCGTGTCTGGTTTGACTTTTTGTGTAGCTAGAGCGAATGCGTTTGAATTGGTTTGTTTCATTTTTTCAGGAAGGAACGCCGGGAGATAGGCGTGGCATCCCCTGGCGGCGTCAGTTCCAGAATGCTAAGAATCCCTAAGTATCCTGCTGCCACGCTGTGGCTGTGGACGGTCGCGGCACCTAGTTCGCTACCTGCTGGCAGCTAAAGGTGCCGCTTGGCTGCGCCCCTGGTTGCTCCGCAGAATACTAAGGGATTCTAACCATTCTTCCAAAGCCGCCGCCAGGGGATGCCACACCTATCTCCCGGCTGCTCTTTGTAAGTGTAACCAAAACAAACTTGATGTGGTTGGTTTGTTCGCTGTAGTACTCACGCTTATCTTAATAATACATTCTGCCAGATGTATTTTAAAGACAGTCCCCAGTTGTCCTTGACAATACTAATACTACTGCTTTATTATGAAGAAAAACAGATGGATCTTTGACTTCTTTTAAGTCGATATTAACCTACAGCAAACAAAATAGACCCTATATTACAATACACTCCTTGTTGTTTTAACCTAAAAAGCAAACCCATATCGAGCTTGTTTTCGTAACATGCACGAAGAACAGCCAGGGTATGTCCATCCCTTTCCTGGCATCCATTCCTATAAAAATTTACCAAAGCAATTCAAACACGCTCTACTACTACAGCGAACAAATCAAGCCATATTGATCAAGCCATATCGAGCTTGTTTAGTATCATTTACGAAGAGCAGCCGGGAGAGAGGATGTGCCTCCCCTGGCTGCGGCTTTGGAAGAATGCTTAGAAGCCCTTAGTATTCTGCTGGGCAACCAGGGGCGCAGCCAAGCGGCACCTTTAGCTGCCAGCAGGAAGCGAACTAGGTGCCGCGACCGTCCACAGCCACAGCGTACCAGCAGGATACTTAGGGATTCTTAGCATTCTGGAACTGACGCAGCCAGGGGAGGCACATCCTCTTTCCCGGCGTCCCTCCCTGTAAAACTTACCAAAGCAATCCAAAAAGGAGACCTCAAATGCAAAAGCCATACAATGAAATCATACTGGAAACAAGCACACTCGGCATAAAATTCGCGTTTCATACAAAAGAAAGCGGTTCTACGCCTCTGCACTGGCACGAGGAAACGGAGATCTTATATCCGTTAAACGGAGAAAGTGACGTACGGATTGACGGCGTATCTTACCGCCTGAAAAACAAACAGCTTATGGTCATTGATTCCCAGAAAATACACAGCACGCACCATTATGGCGAGCAGTCCATGTTTTTGTGCATTCATATCACAAAAAAAGCGCTCGAATGGTATTTTCCGAAAATCCAGGACTGTCAGATCTGGTGCTGCCCGGATACGATTCCAGATACACTGTTTGCGGATTATCTGAAAATGAACCAGTATTTGCAGCGTGTCACCGAGCTGTATATTACCGACTCCCCGGTCTTCTTGCTTGAATCTGAGGGGCTTGTATTGCAGCTTTTATCGTGCCTGCTTGTGCATTTTTCATCGGATGCGGCTCCGCTTTTATCCGCGACCGATAAGCTTGCCATCGAACGCATCCGCAAGGTGATCCAATATGTGGAAAGCCATTATACAGAGCCTGTTTCTTTAGAAGACGCCGCAGGGCTGCTTGGAATCGGAAAAGAATATTTCTGCCGCTTTTTTAAAAAAAATATGGGCATTTCCTTTCTCAGGTATGTCAACCAGGTGCGTGCCTCTCATATTTACCAGGATTTGATTCATACGGATCTGGCGATAGCAGAAATTATGGAAAAAAATGGATTTACGAACCAAAAGCTCAGCAACCGTACGTTTAAAGAACTGTACGGCTGTACGCCTTCTAAAATTCGTAAATCCATTCCGCCTGTGGCTACACATTTTTCGTAAATCTGCACTTCGGAAAATTGCTGCATCCAAAAAACTGCCCAAACCTGCCGTTTCGTTTCACCAACTCTGCGCCGCACATCGGACAGGCTTCGATCTTTGTATTCACAGAAAGCTTTGCCATCTTTTCGTAACACTTTTGATTCATAATACAATCATAAAGCGCCCGGTGTGCCCCCTGCGTATCGATCTGAAAGTAAGACGCAAGGTCGGTCAGCTTATGGTGGGCAAGCTGCGGCAGGCACCGCCTTGCCATATACAGGGTATCAATATAGTCGTTTGGCACATCTCTGCCAAGCAGCTCCTGCGCTGCCAGGTAAATAAATTTCAAGTCAAACGACTGGATATTGTGCCCGACGAGCACTTCACTGCCGATAAAATCTAAAAATTTCGGCAGTACCTGCTCCAAAAGCGGCGCCTCCGCCACCATTTGATCCGTAATCCCGTTTACCTGCGTCGCACCATGCGGGATATGGCACTGTGGATTGACCAGCTTCGAAAATGTATCCACTACCTTTGCACCGCTTACTTTTACCGCTGAGATCTCAATAATGCTGTCCGTTAACCAGCTCGTCCCCGTCGTTTCCAGGTCAAAGACCACATAATCCGGCACGTAGCCTGCAAGCCGTTTTCCTGTTTTGGATTCTTTCATTTGTATTTTTTCCTTGTTTATGTATTCGGCTCCTGATAATTTGCATCCTCTTTTAAAAAATCAATCAGCTTTTGCGCATCCTGCTCATTTTTAGCGATCAGCTCCATCTGCGGGACATCCCCGTTGCTAAACATGCGCGTCATTGACAAATACTGGCTCAACTTGGATTTCATGTTCAAGCAGTCACCTTCTCCGGTAACAAGCTCGACATTCATCGTACAGCTATCAATAACCTCAAACAACTTGCTTACCTGATTTACTCTTTCTACTCTAATATTCATTTCCAAGTTTCCTTTCTTACTGCATTTTTCCCTCTTAGTATAACAAGGGAAAAATTGGATTTCAAGTGATTTTCAGGAATCCTCACGAATTTTTCACTTTATTTTTGTTCTATAACTGATTAAAGATTCGTCCGCACAAGCTTTGGCTGATAGTTTTGCTTCTCCAGCGCCTCCATAATCTGCGCTTTATGCTCCGTGCCAAAGCTCTCCATCGTAATGCGCAGTTCTACCGCTGCATTGCGGTTTGTGGAAACAAACTGGTTGTGCTCGAGCTTTATGACATTTCCCTGTTCTTTTGCAATCGTATCCGCGACTTTACACAATTCCCCCGGCTTATCCGGCAGCAGCACCGATACGGTAAAAATGCGGTCACGGAAAATCAGCCCCTGCTGTACTACGGAGCTCATCGTAATTACGTCCATATTTCCGCCGCTTAAAATCGATACGATCCGTTTGCCCCTGACGTTTAAGTGCCTGAGTGCCGCAACGGTTAAAAGCCCTGAATTTTCCACGATCATCTTATGGTTTTCCACCATATCCAAAAAGGCGACTACAAGCTCATCGTCCGATACGGTAAGAATTTCGTCCAGGTTTTTTTGAATATACGGAAAAATAGTTGTCCCTGGCGTCTTTACCGCCGTGCCGTCTGCGATCGTATTTACGCCGTCTAAGGTAACTACCTTGCCTGCTTCAAACGAAGCCTTCATGCAGCTTGCGCCAGCAGGCTCTACGCCGATTACCTTGATTTTTGGATTTAACAGCTTTGCAAGCGCAGAGACGCCTGTGGCAAGCCCGCCTCCGCCGATCGGTACAAGGATATATTCGACCAAAGGCAGTTCCTTAAAAATCTCCATCGCAATCGTGCCCTGCCCGGTTGCAACAGCAAGGTCGTCAAACGGATGGACAAACGTATAGCCGTGCTCTTTTGCCAGTTCATAAGCATGTTCGCAGGCTTCGTCATATACATCTCCGTAAAGCACGACATGCGCGCCGTAATTTTTCGTCCGGTTTACTTTGATTAAAGGTGTCGTCGTCGGCATCACGATCGTTGCTTTGACGCCGTAGCACTTTGCCGCATAAGCGACGCCCTGGGCATGGTTGCCCGCGGAGGCTGTAATCAGCCCCTTTTCCCGTTCCTCGTTGGACATCGTGCTGATTTTATAATAAGCGCCGCGCAGCTTGTAAGCACCTGTATACTGCATGTTTTCCGGCTTTAAATAGACTTTGTTTCCGGTCTGGCTGCTTAAATAATCGCTGTAAATAAGCTTTGTCTCCGATATGACTTCCTTTACTTTTTCGCTTGCTTCTTCAAATTTATCTAATGTCAGCATGTGAACTCCTCTTTCCTGAATCATAATAAATCCCCTGTGTCTGCATGGATGCAGCAGGGTACAAACATATTTTCGCACGTTCTGCCAAAATAGTCAATGGCTATTCCTTTCCGAATTCGGAAAGCACAAGCCCCTCGTTGCGGTCAAGCGTCATGCCCACACTCCATTCGTTGATAAACAAAAGCAGCGGCCGTCCTTTCATATCCACGACTTTTTTCATATCCGACGTACCTGTCAGGCGCTCTAAATCGATCCCTTTATTCTCGATCCAGCGGATATGCTCATACGGCAGGTTTTCCAGGCGGATTTCCACATTGTATTCATTTTCCAGGCGGAATTTTAACACATCAAACTGCAACACGCCCACAACGCCGACGATAATCTCTTCCATACCGCCCTGATACTCCTGGAAGATCTGTATCGCGCCTTCCTGCGCAATCTGCGTCACGCCTTTGACGAACTGCTTGCGCTTCATCGTATCGACCTGGCGCACCCTTGCAAAATGCTCCGGCGCAAATGTCGGAATGCCTTCAAACGTAAAGCTGTCCTTAGCCGTCGTAAGCGTATCTCCGATCGAAAAAATGCCCGGATCAAATACGCCGATAATATCGCCCGCATAAGCCTCCTCGATCATCTTGCGCTCCTGCGCCATCAACTGCTGCGGCTGGGAAAGCTTTACCTGCCTGCCTCCCTGGATATGCTTTACTTCCATGCCCGCCGTAAATTTACCGGAACAAATGCGCATAAACGCTACGCGGTCACGATGGTTTTTATTCATATTTGCCTGTATTTTAAATACAAACGCAGAAAAATCTTCGGAAAACGGGCTGACCTTTCCGGTATCCGCATTTCTTGGAAGCGGCGCATACGTCATTGCCAAAAAATGGTTTAAAAACGTCTCCACGCCAAAATTGGTCAGCGCCGAGCCGAAAAATACCGGCGACAGCTCCCCTTTTGTTACAAGCTCCTGGTCAAACTCTGCGCTGGCGCCGTCCAAAAGCTCGATTTCTTCAAGCAGCAGGCTTTTAGCGTCCGCACCGATTTCTTTTTCCAGTGCTGGATCATCGACTGCGATCTCATGCTCCGTCCCTTCTTTTGTGCCTTTTCGCGTATCGGAAAACGTCATCACCTTTTTCGAATTGCGGTCGTAAACCCCTTTAAACTCTTTTCCTGAGCCAATCGGCCAGTTGACCGGGCAGGTTGCGATGCCAAGCTCCTTTTCGATCTCATCAAGCAGCTCAAACGTATCGTTTGCATCGCGGTCCATTTTATTAATAAACGTAAAAATCGGAATATGGCGCATCACGCAGACTTTAAACAGCTTGCGCGTCTGCGCCTCCACCCCCTTAGAGCCATCGATAACCATAACCGCAGAATCCGCCGCCATTAGCGTCCGGTACGTATCTTCCGAGAAATCCTGATGCCCAGGCGTATCCAAAATATTAATGCAGTAGCCGCTATAGTTAAATTGCAGCACCGATGAGGTAACCGAAATTCCCCTCTGCTTTTCAATCTCCATCCAGTCTGAAACCGCATGTCTTGCGGTCGCTTTGCCTTTTACCGACCCGGCAAGGTTGATCGCCCCGCCGTAAAGCAGAAACTTTTCGGTAAGCGTCGTCTTTCCTGCATCCGGGTGCGAAATAATCGCAAATGTCCTTCTTTTTTCTATTTCCTGACGTAAATCAGCCACAGTCTATTCCTCCAGTCTATCACAAATACCACCGCAGACTGCCTGCACAGGCGTTTGCGGCTCCTTTTTCCAGCAATCGTAATTTTAGTATAGCAGCCTTCATCTGTCAAGGGAATTAAATTCCCCTGCATAAAATAAAAATTCCTGCACACACTGCCTTTATATTGATTGATAAAGGAGAACATACCAATGACCTTTAACGAACTGCACCGCAGTGTCCTGAAAGCAAAAAAAGACGGCGCCCCGCTTCCCGGCGGGCTTACGGACAAGGAGCAGCACCAGCTTGACTGCCTGCTTCACCCAGACGACCATCCGATTGTCTGGAAAATCGGAGACTGCGGATGTGAGGACGGCAAATGCGCTGCCGCATGTACGTTTGCCGCGCTTGAAATCAAAGACGGGCAGGTTACGTTCAACGCCGAAAAATGCACGGGCTGTGCAAAGTGCATCGAAGCCTGCCAGAATCAAAACTTAACCTTTAGCCGCGATTCCGTCAAAGCACTTGAGATGTTAAAAGAAGAGGGGCATCCTGTCTATGCGCTGATGGCGCCCGCTTTTATCGGGCAGTTTGGCGAGGCTGCCACGCCTGCGAAGGTGCGCAGTGCCTTAAAGCAGATCGGCTTTGCGGGCATGATCGAGGTCGCCGCCTTTGCGGATATCCTGACCTTAAAAGAAGCACTGGAATTTCATCACAATATGGAGCGTCCGGGCGCCTTCCAGCTTACGAGCTGCTGCTGTCCGGTCTGGATTAAGCTGATCCGCAAGGATTTTGGCAAAATCGTAGAGCACCTGCCTGCTTCCGTGTCTCCGATGATCGCCTGCGGGCGGATCGCCAAAGAGCTGCATAAAGGCTGCCGCACGATTTTTGTCGGCCCCTGCCTTGCAAAAAAAGCAGAAGCAAAAGAACCAGAACTTGCAGGCGCAATCGACTGCGTGCTGACCTTTGAGGAATTGAACTATCTGTTTGAGGTGTTCCAGGTAGATTTTTCTGTGCTTGAAGAAGAGGTAAAAGAGCATTCCGCCAGCGCAGGACGGCTTTACGCACGTACCGGAGGCGTCAGCCATGCCGTTATGGAATGTGTCAGGGGCATTGATTCGGACTGCCAGGTAGACCCTGTGTATGCAAACGGAGTCGCAAACTGCAAAAAGCTGTTAGAAGATATTTTGAACGGAAAAGCGCATGGGAATTTCTTTGAAGGAATGGCATGTGAGGGCGGCTGCGTCGGCGGGCCAAAGCGTGTGATCCCGCCGGAACAGGGCAAAAAACTCGTAGATGCATATGCCGCGCACGCCCCTTATCGGACGCCGGCAGAAAATCCTTATGTCATTGACTTAATCCACCGGCTCGGTTTTTTTACAATCGAAGAATTTTTGAAAAACAGTACGATTTTAACACGCAGCCTGTAGCGCTGCGTATCATCAGACGACAGCCGCTGCCGGGTCTGCCACGTGGTTTGCTTCAAATGCCTTTTGCCTGTCTAAGCAGGTCGCACATTGTCCGCAAGGTCGCTCCCTGCCTTCATAACAGCTCCAGGTCAGCGCATACGGCACGTTAAGGCGCAGCCCCTCTTTTACGACCTGCGCTTTGTTGCACGTAATAAACGGCGCCACAACCCGCAGCGCTTTCCCGCTGCCTTCGTATATCGCGCTGTTCATGCTGTTATAAAACATCTCACTGCAATCTGGGTAGGCGCTGCCTGCCGCGTCGTCCTTATGCGCGCCGTAATAAATGCACGAACAGCCTAAAGAAAGCGCCATGCTCGCCGCACACGATAAAAACAAGCCGTTGCGAAACGGCACATACGTACTGACGGGCGCACCCTGGCTGCCTTCTAGCTGGCTGGCATAGGTCGCTTCTGGAATCTGCTGCCCAGAATGCGACAGCAGGGAGCAGTCACTGTAGGCAAACACAGATGTAAGATCCAGCTCCATATGCGTCAGCCCATAATAGTCCAGGATCTTTTTCGCTGCTTCCACTTCTTTTTGATGCTTTTGTCCATAGACAATACAAAGCGGTACGACATTTTCCTTTCCGTAACGCTCAATCGCAAGCCCCAGGCAGGTTGTACTGTCCACACCGCCGCTGAATAATACCATTGCTTTTTCCTTCATTATCCGCTCACTCCTTTGTTGTTCCTCTTACCGGTTATCCACTTTTTCTGGATACAGGTCATGGTGGCTCAGCCGTTCAAACGCCACCTGTTCCCAGCACGTTCCAGGTTTGCCGTAATTGCAGTACGGATCAATCGAGATCCCGCCGCGCGGCGTAAATTTGCCCCATACCTCGATATATTTCGGGTCCATCAGCCGGATCAGGTCTTTCATAATTACGTTCATGCAGTCCTCATGAAAATCCCCGTGGTTGCGGAAGCTGAACAGGTACAGCTTTAACGACTTGCTCTCCACCATACGCGGCCCCGGCACATAAGAAATGTAGACCGTAGCAAAATCCGGCTGCCCGGTAATCGGACACAGGCTGGTAAATTCTGGACAGTTAAATTTTACAAAATAGTCGTTGTCAGGATGCTTGTTTGGAAATGTTTCCAGTACCTGCGGCGCATAGTCCATACAGTATTTTGTGTTTTGATTGCCTAACAGCGTAATGTCTTTTGTTTCATCGTCTGTTCTTCCCATTACGGTTCCCCTTTCTTTTACGCTTCTCTTGTTTTTACCAACTTGCCTGCGCCGACCCGCTCAACCGCTTTTACAAGCAGCACGCCGCATACCGAAGGAATTGCCTGTCCGATACACAGGCTGGCTGCAAGAGGCAGGTAAGGCATTTTCAGCAAATAAGACAGCCAGATGGAAACGCCAAACCCAGGCACCAGCACAATCGGAATCGCGATAAAAAAACGGTTCCAGCGCAGCCTGCGGATACCGACGATACATGCAGCCGTCACGACGCCTACAAGAAATCCTCCGCACATATCCAAAATGCCAAGTCCTCCAAACAGCATGTTTGCTATGAAATTTGCGAGACCAAAGGGTAAAACCAGGAACGGAAACAGGTAAGATAAGGCATACAGCGCCGTAGCGATACGGATCTGATATGCTCCAAAAGAAAAACTCTGTGTAAAGTACAATACGGTCACATACAACGCTATGACCATAGCAGAAAGCGTCAGCTTTTGCACTTTGCTCATATCTTTATTTCCCATATTCGTTCACCTCCATAAATACTTGATTCCAAAAACAGGCTTGTTTTCAGAAGAATTCACAACAACTTTTTAATACCAGTTGTCCCTAGTTTTGTTTAATGACAGGATGGTCTCGAACTGTCAATTCCATATTTGGAAGCAACGCTGCTTTTTCGCAGACAAAGAAAGTATACCGCATTGCCTGAGAAATTGCAAGCAAAAAAGACGTGCACACAATTTTATTTTATGTACATGCCTTTTTGCATTTTTGATTCAATTCCTTTTAAGATTCTTTTTTCGCAAAATACCGGTCGATATTTTTCTTAATCTCGGAAGGCTTTGCGCTTTTGAGCAAATACCCTTCCGGCTTTAGCGGAATGACCTTGCTGACGCTTGCCTTATCCACCTTTCCGGTCAGAAAAAAGACCGGAATATCCGCAAATTCAGTCTCTGAACGGATCATTTTAAGCACCTGCACGCCGTCGCACACCGGCATATCATAGTCCAACAGCACAAGGTCCGGGCGTTCGAGCGTGATACAGCAGATCGCGGAAGTACCGGAGTTTGCCACTGTAATCTGATAATCTTCCTGCAACAGCCCTTTCATGGCAAGCTGAACGGTATCGGAATCATCCACCACAAGCAGCTTCTTCTTCTGGTTACGATTCTCTTTTTCGTTTTTCTTTATATACTTTTCAATATCTGTCATCGTCTGTTCTTCCTGCATGGCAGCTTCTTTTTTCCGTTTTGCCTGGTGCGGCGTCATAGAACAGTATGCAAAATACCCAACGCCGGTATCAAACAGCATACTGTACTGCGGAAGCTGTTTGTCAAACATTTTTTGAAACTGCTCATACGTCAGCAGATGCTCGCTTTCCAGCAGGTACGCTTCCCCGGACGGAAAGCGCTTGCGAACACTTTCCACAAACTGCCTTGCCGTATACCTTGCCGCATCCATAATTACAACATTCAGCCTGCCGGACGTATCGCCGATCATTTTTCCGACCGTATCTACAAGTAACTTTTCTTCAAATACGAGAATGACTTCCTGCTGGTTCCCTTTTTCCGATGCGTAAGTAAGCCGGTAATAGACTCCTTTGCCAAACCGCTCTCCTCCATAGCATTCACTGACTACCTGCGCCTCTAGCTGGAACAAATCGTGCAGCAGCCGGAAAATCGTCTGCTTGACAACAAACTGCTCCTCCTCCGGCATCAGGTTCACCCACTTACTAGCTTCCTTTCCAAGTATCGCACGGTCTTCCGTCAGCGTATGGCCGATCAGCCATCCGGCACAGACGCCAAGAAAATGATAAATCGCCTCCTGCTCATATCCGGTCTGCTCCAGCTCTTTTTCCAGCAGCGGCAGGGTACGCGTGCTAAAGTCCTCATGCAGCCGCCTGTGTGTCTCAAGCCCCTGATACGAGATCGATTCCATATACGCTTCTTCTTCCGCAAAATGCTTGATTGCATGGTCTTTAAAATATTTGATCCCTTCCTGGCAGACCCAGGCGCCCTTCTCCTGCTGTCCGCTGAACTGAAACAGCTTATTGATAATCTTAAACAGTTTTTTATGCTCTTTATCAAAACGATCTATGCCAATATTATATCGGTCTTCCCATACCAGATAATTTCCCACTATGATCCCTCCTCATTATCATACAGCCTGTACATTGCATATTTGATTGTATGAAGTCTGTCGCTTCTTATAATATATGCAGGCGGCACACATACGTCCCGTATTCTTCCATACAAAAAAGAAACTGCCGCATTTGGAAAAAGTTCTTCCTGCGGCAGCTCCCAATCAAACGAGCTCTTTATTTTTGTTTTTCGGTTGTGATCGGCGTAATTACGATTTTTTCAGCGGCTACTTTTGTTTTGCGTTTGACGATGTCCTCGATCTGCGCGCGCTTTGCGTCTGTAACGTCTCCCATATTCAATACGACGTCTGCGGCATCTTCCGTAATCGATACTACCACGTCTGTAAACCCTTTTGCCTCAAGCAGCATTTCCGCATCGGATTCCCGCTGTGCGATATCGGTAAGCGTCACCATCTTGTCTACAGCGTCCTGTTTTTCCTTATCAGAGAGCGCAGTGCTGTTAATCACCTCCATCAAGTCTTCCTTATTCTGGGAACGTACCTGCTCACGGTTTAGCTTTGCTTCTACCGCAAAGTCGATATTGGATACGTTTGTGCTTGTAAGTACGGTTTCCCCTGGATTGTCAATTTGCTGGTCATTCGTTTTGGAATCCTTGGCATCCGCGTTGGTTGCTGTCGTCTTTTTATCGTCCGCGTTTTTGCTGTCTGCGTTTTTGCCGTCTGTATTTTTGCTGTCTGTGCTTTTATCGTCTGTGCTTTTATGATCTGCGTTTTTATCGTCTGTGTTTTTATCTGAGGTCTGTGTGCCTGCTTGATTGGCATTTTCTCCTGCTGCCGTATCGTCCAGCTTCGTATCCGCCTCCGTTTCCATAAAAATATCTGCGTCTACCAAAGTCTCATCATACACAATATCGTAGTCTTCTTCTGAAAGCTCCGCACTCGTCTGGGTCAGCCCTTCGTCGCCAATGCTGGTGTGCGTATAGCTTAAATACCCTGCTGCCGCAATCATCAGCGCCAATGCGGTAATAATGATCTGATTTTTTTTGAAAAGCTTTTTCATACTGATTCCTTCTCCCTGCATGGTCTTTTTTACTATTGCTATTGTATTCTGATGTCCCTTTCTTTATGACTGCAATTTCGCTTAGAGCGTGTTTGAAAAATGCTTTCTGCCAGATGTATTTCACAAATCTCCCGCAAAGTGGGGAATGCAGATGGCAGGAATGATTACTGCTCCTGCATCTTTACGATTTTAATTTTATGCGCCTGTATCGGAAACAATGCCATTACAGCATCTGAAATTTCCCGCTTTATCTTCGAATCCCCTCCTCCCTGTGCAACGACCAGCACGCCTTCTACCGCCGGAAGCTTCTGCTGGCTGATATAAGGCTCCCTGCCGTCGGTTTCCTGGTAAACGGTAGCCTCCTGGTACTGGCTGTCAGGCTGGCTGCCCTCCAGCCCGTTTGCGGATTTTGTCACATCCTTTTCCACGACGTTTTCTCCGCTGTCTTGAAACGTAATCATCACACGCACCTTTCCCACCCCGTCCATGCAGCCAAGCGCCTGTTCCATCTCATTGGCAAGCTGCTTTTGATAAGCGTTTGCCTGTGCCTGCCGGCTGGTATCCGGCTCCTTTGCCTGTAGCGCAAGCTCTTGTTTCTTTCTGCCGCTGTCTGTGGGAAGCGCGATGACAAGCAGCAATATCCCGCTCAGCCCGACGATCATCCATTTTGTCTTGTCCATTTTTTTTAAACTATCTGTCAGCCATTTCAAGTCATTCCCCTCCCTCGTCAATAAAGATCTGGTGCTCCTGTAACTGGTACGCCTGCCGCAGCAGCGCCGCCATCCTGTCCCTGACGGCAGGATCTAACTGTTTTTGCCGCGCTTCTAGCCAGACTGCGACGCTGTTTACCGTATAGTCTTCGTTGAGGCTGACGCTTGCCCTATTTACTGCAATGCCCTGCGCCTTCGCAAACGCGATCAAATCAGACGCAGCCGCCTGTTCATATTTTTCCATCCGGCGTTTCTCCTGCATCTGTTCGATATTTGCCGCCTCTATGGAAAAGCTGTCCATACTGTCCCAAAACCGGTCATAAGATTGCAGCACACTACCAAAGCCTTCGCTTCCAAACAGCCGCAGCAATGGAGAAACGAGCACCAGCATCAGGATAATGCCGGATAAAAAGCGCAGATATTTTTTATATGCCTCCGCGGCTGCAAGCTGTGTCAGTATCGTCAGTATCAAATACAAAATAAGAAACTGTTTCATCCAGTTTAAAACTGTGCCCATAGCCCACTTCCTTAATAATGCAGCGTCGTCACTGCACAAATAATTGACGTCGTTAAAAAAAACAGCAGCACCGCGTAAAACATCAGCTTTAAATAAAGTGCCGCCGCCTGCCCGAGCGCACTGACAGCCGCGCAGAAGCGTTTGTCTGCGACCGGCTCCATAAACGCTGCCAGCGCCCGGTACAGCACCAAAAACACTGCCGTTTTTACAAGCGGCAGAAAACTAATAAGGATCAGCACGACAAGCGCCGCCGCCCCGACGCTGTTTTTAATCAGCATCGCAGAACCAGCAAGTATTTCTGTCATAGAGTTTAGAATCTGTCCCGCGCCGGGTATCACACGCACGGCGCCTGCCACCGTGCTGCGCTTTAGCCCGTCTATCCCGGGCGCTAAAATGCCCTGCACGATATTCAGCCCAATCAGCGCCGTCATCACGATTTTGACACACCAGTGGACACTGTCAGAAAGGAGCCCCGCGATCCTTAAAAACCGCCCTTCAGTCATATGGTTGACAAGCTGCAAGACCATATAGACCTGTACCACCGGCAGCAGCACCTTTGCGAACACCGTATCAATCAGATAAATCATCAAAAGCAGAAGCTGGTAATACGCACCCGCACTAATACTCCCGCTGGAAAACACCATGCTCATGCAAAATGCCGGCTGCAAAACGGTCATAAACTCCACAAGCTTTGTAAAGAAATCCTCCACAACCGCTGTCAGCAGCAAAAACAGCCGCAGAAGCAGCAGCATTACAATTAAATACACGCCCAAAAAGCCCAGATTGGAAATATAGCTTTTTTGCAGCGAAGACGTCATTTGCAGCAGTACGGAAAACGCGATTGACAGTATTAAAATCTGAATCAGCACCGTACGGTTTTTTTCATAATCAGACAGCACCGCCTGCTTTAGCTTTTCCCCCAGTGTGGCAAATTCCAGTGACAGCCCATGCTGCATAAACTCTTTTACAAGCTGCGAAAACGTAAGCTGTCCGATATCCTCCTGCCGCAAATACGCGTCCATTTCCAAAAGCCCCAGCTCAGACATCAGCTCTCCTGCCTCCTGCCTGACATCCTGCGCCTGCTGCACTTTGCCTGCCGCCCATGCAGGAGTATCCCCGCACAAGATTACAAGATACGCAAAAACCACTGCCCACACTGCTGCCTTTTTCGCATTCACAATACCTCTCCAATCATATCCACAAGCGCCAGCAGTACCGGAAAGCTTAAAAACAAAACGGACACTCTTGCAAACAGCTCGATCTGGCTTGCGATCGCGCTGTATCCGGCATCCTTGCAAAGATCCGAAGCAAACTGGGTAATATAGGAAATCCCAAGCATTTTCAAAATCGTATCCAGATAAACCCCGTCCACAGACACCTGCGCTCTTAACTGCTCCAAATATCCAAACACCGTTTGCAGCTTTGACAGCAAGTATAAAAAAATGCAGATACAGGCTGCCATGCTGATGAATACGCTGTATTCCGGCTTCGTCTGCTTTAGCATCAGCGCCAGCAGCACCGCGCTGACTGCCAGCACTGCGATTTTCAGCACATCCATGCCTTCACCCTGCCCTTTTTTCGAATATCACTCAAATGACCCCACCAGCCTTCCTATAATGTAAACAGCGACTGCATCGTCTGAAACAGCTCATAGATATACGGCACGACCCAGAATAAAACGACCATCAGCCCGGCAAGGCTTAATAAAAAAGCATGTTCTTCCCTCCCGCTGTGTTTTAGTACCTGGCTTAACACAGATACAATAATGCCGACTGCCGCGATTTTAAAGATTAAATTTACACTCATATCCTCTCCTAATTTTTGTACCAAACAGTTTACAACAGCAGGATCACAGCGCAAAAGCCAGCCATATAGCATAGGCAGCAGTACAGCTTTTTCCTGTCCGCATATTGTGCACTGCGGCACTCGATTGTCTCTGCCAGCCGCTTCTTGCTAAATTGCAGAAGCTGCACCGAAGATTCCAGGGAAGTGTAGGAAAACACTTCGCCTACACGCAGCAGTACCTGATACGCTTCCTTTGGGATGTCTAGCTCCTTTTCAAACTGTCCGCAGATTTCCTGCCACAGTGCGGGAATATCCGCCTCCTTGTTATCCTCCATCTGGCGGCTTGCCTGCAAAAGCAGCTTTTTATACGGCTCCTGCTGATGTCCGGCAAGCTGCAAAAGCAGCTCCGGCAGCGGGCAGCGGCAATAAGAAACCTCTCCTTCGATCGCAGCGATCAAGTGAAGCAGACGCTCCATCTGCCAAATCTGGCTGTGCAGCCCAACAACCAGGCTGTATGCCATCCCGCCAGACGCCGCAAAAATCAGAAGGCATCCAGCCAGCTTTAGCATAGCAGCTCCTGCTTTGCATTATAAAGCCGGTAGCTGCGTTCCCCGTTCTCCTGTTTATCAATGACAAGATAACGCTCAAAATAATTTTGTTCCAAAAATTCCCGCAGCACCGGCTTTCTTTTGACCTCATCCAGATCCGCGGCATGGACAGAGCCAAGAATGCTGCATCCGCAGTGCACTGCATAAGCGACTGCCTGCACATCCTCCTTCGAGCCAAGCTCGTCGACTGCCACGACCTGCGGCGACATCGTGCGGATCAGCAGCATCATGCCGCTCGACTTCGGGCATCCGTCCAGCACATCGGTGCGCATTCCCACATCGTTTTGCGGCACGCCCCGATAGCAGCCCGCGATCTCCGAGCGTTCGTCCACAATGCTGACCTTTAGCCCCGTATGCTCTTTTGTGCCGTTGGAAAGCAGCCGGATCAAGTCTCGCAGCAGCGTCGTCTTTCCCCTTCCCGGCGGCGAGATCAGCAGCGTATTGTAAATGCCGGACTGCCTGCTTTTGGGCTGCCTGTACAAGTGCGGGATCAGGCGCCTGGCACACTCCTTTTTTTCATGGTTGACACGGATATTCAAATAAGAAATATTGCGGATCGTCTGCATCCACCCTTCCTGAACCACTGCCTGTCCGCTCAGCCCGACCCGGTGCCCGCCCTCTAACGTAATAAAGCCGTTGCGGATCTCTTCTTCAAACGCAAACAGCGAATACCGGCTGATAAATACGAGCATATCACTGATATCATGCGTCGTTACCGCATAGGCATCCTGGCTGTCCTTGGTCAAATGTCCCTCACCCGTGCTGAAAAAATACTCGCCCTGGTCTGTCAAAAACATAATCGGCTGGCTGACACGGACACGGATCTCCTCGATCCCGCGCAGCTTTTCAAAAGCAGCCTGCAATTCGTCTCGGATATGTAACGGAAATATTTTTAAAATATGCTTCATAAAATCCTCCCTTCCTTACATATGGCTAAAAAAACAGCCATGAGACAGACTTTGAAGTTGTCCCATGACTATATATATGAATCGCCGTATGTTTTAGAACCAGATTTTAAGTTTTTTCAAATAGATTTTAAAGCAGGCTGTGATGCATCATGGAAAGAGCAGCCGCCAGCTCCTGCACCGCAAGCTGCCCCGGCGCAGACGCTTTTTGCGCCGCGCCAAACGTTATTGCAGAGCCAAATACTTCTCCGCAAATACGGCTGACAGCGCCAAAACCGCCCATAGACATCGTCACAACCGGACGGTTTGCATAACTTTGCATTTGTTCTGTTGCCGCAAGCAGTGTCAAAACGTCGGCACGGCTTTTTGGCATCACGGCGATTTTTAAAATATCCGCGCCGAGACGCTGCATCTCACACAGCCTTTGTACAATCTCCTGCTGCTTAGGCGTCTTTTCAAAATCATGACTGGACGCAATTACGTGTACGCCGCATTCATGTGCCGCAGCAATCAGGCTTTTTACCGCATCCTCGCCGGCAGACAGCTCTACATCAATAAGGTCTGCATATCCAGAGCGTGCGGCAGCTTCGTTCAGCGCCGCATACGCTTTTGTCCCGATCTGTTTTTGACCGCCCTCGTTTTTCGTACGGAAAGTAAATAACAGCGGCATATCGCCCAGTACGCCGCGAAGCGCCGCAAGCACCTGCACGGCTGCGTGCGGATCGTCCTGTGCAAACCAGTCGGCGCGCCATTCCACAAGATCCGCCTGCATCTTACAAATCTGTTCTGCTTCTTTTAAAATCTCTGTTTGTAAAGGCGCCACAATCGGTACGCAGATCTTTGGAATGCCCTCGCCAATCGTTACCTTCCTGACCGTTACCGTATGCATGATCCTGCCTCCCATTCCAAAAGCTTTTGTACCAGTTCCTTGCAGATTTCCTCCTGATCCTTTCCATCCGTATGGATCACAAGGTCGGCCGCCGCTTCATATTTTTCCCGGCGCTGCTGCATCAGATCCGCAATATACGCTACATCCATATGCCCCTCCAAAAGCGGACGGTCATGGCTGTCTTTGACCCGCTCATAGATCGTCTGCGGACTTGCCAAAAGCAGTACCACCCTGCCGTTTGTTTTCATCTGCCTGACATTTTCCTCACGCATCGGCGTCCCGCCGCCGCAGGAGACAACTTTGTTTTTTTCCTGCTGCAATTCCATTAAAAGCTTTGTTTCCAGATCCCTGAAATACGGTTCGCCATGCACACGAAAAATATCCGCAATGCGCATCCCCTCCTGCTCTTCGATCCTTTTGTCCATCTCTATTTTTTCCATCCCGTAATGCTCCTTTAAATATTTGGAAATGGTGGACTTTCCGCTTCCCATAAATCCAATCAGAAAAATATTGTACGAAAACATCTGTTTTGCCTGTTCCATATTTTTAATAAACTCCTTCCGCGCGTTTTCCATGTCCTGTTTTATAAAAACTAAAAAAAGAAAAACAGGCTTGAAAATCATTTTTATATGTGGTATATTAAATAATAGCAAGGGAAACCGCAAAAGCGGCTCTACCCCGTAAATAGTTGCTTAAACCCTCCGAAAAGGGTCAGCCGTCACTATTGTGAGTAGTGGCGGCTATTTTTTTCCCTTGAAAATCTGATAGCAAAGATTGACAAGAGCAACAATAAAGATTCCTGTCTGAATAAAATCAGAATATGTAATCATCATCGTATCACCCTCCTTTCTTTCATTATCCATCGAACATGAAATCTGGAGGGCTACTTTGAACCCTCCAAATAAAAAGAAGGATAAAGCCGCCTTTGGCTTCTCGGTTTCCCTTATTGGCAATATACCACATTCTTCTACATTCAGCAATATCCTACTTCCACTTTTTTCTGCAAGATAATACAAAGAACCAAAAAAAGCGGAAATAAAACCCTCATAATTTTATTTCCGCACAATTTCCTATATTACCAGCCTATTTCGCCCTGCTACCAGGTGAGCTCATGGTCTGCAATATTCGCACACCCATTGCTCAGCCGGTCGAGTGCATTTAAAATTTTATAAAACGGCTTTGTCAGCTTGACGCTGCATTTGCCTTTTTCCACGCGCTCCAAGTGCGCCTTACGCATATGCAGGCTTAAGTCCAGCATTTTTTCTTTTTTCTTGCGTATTTTTTTAAGGTTGTCCCGTTCGCCGTTTAGAAGCATCTGAAACGCTTCTCCGTACATCTGTCGAATCAGGATCAGGCTTTGCTCCAGCTCTTTTCTTGCTTCTTTGGAATAGCGGGCTTTATTTTTCTTCTGTGACTGGGATAAAAACTGCTCTAAGATCTCCTGGCATAAAAATACGATACGGTCAAGATCTCCCAGCAGATACAAAATGCCTGCCGCTTCGTGCGCCTGTTCCTCGCTCATGCTGCCGGAAGAAAAAAGCTCCGATAAATATTCTGTTACACGCTCGTACAGGCTGCGCACCTGCCCGGTATTTTCAAGCACTGCTTCGGTCAGCCTTACGTCTTCTGCCTTCACTGATCCTGCAAGCCCCTCTAACAGCGTATTGGCAAGCTCGCCGCAGCGAACCGTTTCCATTTCTGCAAGCTGCAAAGCGGCGGCAGGCTGCATGACCAGCTTATTGTCCAGATAAAACGGCTCTGACATCGCTTTGGGTGCCTGCGCGCCTTCCCTGATCAGCCCTGTCACCAGCTTTACCATATACGGCAAAAGCGGCGTCCAGATCAATGTCATAACGAGGTTAAACATCGTATGGGCATTTGCAATCTGCCTGGAAATTACCGCAACCTCCGGCCCTGCCGGGGAGATCGCGCGGATCAGCGCCGCAAACGGCTGGATCAGCCAGATAAACAAAAAGCAGCCGGAAAGGTTAAAAATACAATGCGCCAGCGCAGTACGCTTTGCGTCCTTCGCCTGTCCAACCGATGCAAGCAGCGCCGTAATCGTCGTACCGACATTATCCCCCAATAAAATCGGGATCGCGCCCGCAAGCCCAAGGATGCTCGTCACCCCGTCCGCTCCTGCCTGTTGCGCAAAATTTTGCAGCACGGCTATCGTCGCGGAGCTGCTCTGTACGACAAGCGTCATAAACGTACCTGTTAATACGCCAAGCACCGGAATATGTGCCACCCGTTCGATCATATTTAAAAAGAACGGACTGCCGGCAAGCGGCTTCATCACCGTCCCCATTGTCTCAATGCCTAAAAACAGCAGCCCAAACGCAAACACCGTCTGCCCGATATTTTTTACCTTTTCCGTCTTTGCAACGTAGGACACCGCAAACCCGGCAAAAATAAACAGATAAATATAGTCGCTGATTTTAAACGCAATAATCTGTGCCGTCATCGTCGTACCGATATTTGCGCCCAGAATAATAGAAATAGACTGCGGCAGGCTCATCAGACCGGCGCTTACAAATCCGATTGCCATAACCGTCGTCGCGGAACTGCTCTGCAATACTGCCGTTGTCAAAGCGCCTGCCAATACTCCCATGACCGGATTTTTGGTTAAAAGCGCCAGGATACTTTTCATTTTTTCTCCCGCAGCCTTCTGGAGGCATTCACTCATCATGTTCATGCCAAAAATAAATACTGCCAGGCCGCCGAGTAAACCGAACAGGATCTGCATCGTATCTTTCATAATCTGCTCCTTTATAGTTCTCTGATGTTCTGACAGTATTTTATTATGCCCAGGTAAAATTAAGGTTATCCAAATGTAAAGTTCATGTAAAATTTATACACGTTATTTTTCCCCGGCACTTCCCCAGAAGTTATCCTTAAACACAATGCTTCTGTACTTTTCAAATTGCAGCCAGCGGTTATAAAACTCCGCTTCCCCGCCCTTTGCCGTTGTGTCAAATTCATGGATAAAACGCTCTACTTCCTCCTGGCTCTGTGCACGTACGCTGCATCCTCTGCCGTTTACGATCGGATAGCCTTCGTACTGGTAATTGCCGGTCGTTACGATTTTGGCAATTTTACTGTCGCGGATGCTGACCGCCATATGCTCGTGCAGGATAATCATGTCAAAATACGGCGGATAGTGGTAGCTCTCCCCGGCAACCGGAACCGGATCGCCAACGGTATACCTGCCGTTATGCGGGCTTTCTTTGGTAATCGTATCCAAAAACAGATTCAGGTAATATTCCTTGAAGATGCCTGCTCCTGCTTTTAAGTCCCCGTACCAAAACGTTGCCATCGTATCCTGTTCGCCTTTTCCCCTTGTGCTCTCCACAACGCCGCAGGCGGATGTCATATGGCTGACACGGTCAATCAAGATCAGCTCGCCCATCGTCTTGTGCCTTAAAAAGGCATCGACCGCAATATTTTCCGAAAGCACGATATCGCATACCGCAATTTCATTTTTCTGCAAAGACACCGCCGGAAGATGGCTGCCGGTATTGACATCTACTTTGTAGTGAATGCTGCTGACCATCGCAGGCATCTGCCTGGTGCCGATCTTAATCAGGTAGTCCTGCTCGGTGTTTAAGCTGGCGTCGTCCATCCAAAGAAGCGTTGCCGTAATCTTTTTGGACAGTGTAATCGGCGCGTCTTTGACAAGGACGCTGCCGCGGGAAATATCGATCTCACGGTCAAGCTGAATCGTCGCCGGCTGCCCTTTGCAGACGGCCTGCACCTGCTTGTCCCCTACCAATATGGATCTGACCTTTGCCCTCTGGCAGCCCGGCAGTGCTTCGATCGGATCGCCGACTGCAAATTCGCCTGCTTCTACTTGTCCCTGAAAGCCGCGGAACTCGTGGTTTGGACGGCAGACCCTCTGCACCGGCAGGTAGCTGCCTGTTTCCATCGTTTGTTCGCTCGTATCGATATGTTCCAGGTAATTCAGCAGGTCTTCGCCCATATACCACGGCATATGCGGGCTTTTTTTCGTGATGTTATCTCCCTCTGTCGCGGAAACCGGAATAATTTTTACGCTGCTTAAAGACAATTCCTTGGCAAGCTCTGCGATCTGCGCTTCGATTTCATGGAAGCGCGCTTCACTGTAGCCTGCCAAATCCATTTTATTGACCGCAAATACAAAATAGCGGATTCCCATCAGCGCGCAGATTCTGGCATGGCGCCTTGTCTGCACAAGCACGCCAGCCTGCGCGTCGATTAAAATAACGGCAAGCTCCGCAAAGGAAGCGCCGACTGCCATATTTCTCGTATATTCCTCATGTCCCGGCGTGTCCGCTACGATAAAGCTGCGGTTGTCTGTCGTAAAATAACGGTAGGCGACATCAATGGTAATGCCCTGCTCACGTTCCGCCATCAGCCCGTCTAACAGCAGGGAATAGTCTATGGCGCCCTCTCTGCTGCCGACCTTGCTGTCCAATTCAAGCGCGCGCTCCTGGTCTGCATAGATCAGCTTGGCATCGTATAAAATATGGCCGATCAGCGTGGATTTTCCGTCATCTACGCTTCCGCATGTAATAAACTTTAACAACCCTTTCATTTAGAAATATCCCTCCCGCTTTCTTCTCTCCATACTTCCTGCCGCTTCATGGTCAATCACACGCGACGTGCGCTCTGATTCGACGGCGCTTAACGTTTCCTCAATAATCGCATCGAGCGTATCCGCCTCCGATTCACAGCCGCCTGTCAGCGGATAGCAGCCAAGCGTGCGGAAACGCACTTTTTTCTGTTCAACCTTTTCTCCGTCCCGTAGCTTCATGCGCTCATCGTCTACCATAATGATATTTCCGTCTCGGTATACGACCGGACGCTCTTTTGCAAAATAAAGCGGCACAATTTCGATATTTTCCCGCTTGATATACTGCCAGATATCTTTTTCTGTCCAGTTTGAGATCGGAAAGACACGGATGCTCTCGCCCGGATGGATCATCGTATTGAACAGTTTCCACATCTCTGGGCGCTGGTTTTTCGGGTCCCAGGCATGGTTTTCGTTACGAAACGAAAAAATGCGTTCCTTTGCCCTGGATTTTTCTTCGTCCCGGCGCCCGCCGCCGAATGCGGCAGTAAATCCGTATTTATTTAACGCCTGCTTTAACGCCTGCGTCTTCATAATGTCCGTATAGGCAGCGCCGTGGTCAAACGGATTGATCCCCCTTGCCACGCCGTCCTCATTGATATATTCCAGCATTTCAATGCCCAGTTTTTTTGCCATACGGTCGCGAAACGCAATCATTTCCCGGAACTTCCATGTCGTATTGACATGCAGAAACGGAAACGGCGGCTTTTCCGGGTAAAATGCTTTCATCGCAAGATGCAGCATTACAGAACTGTCCTTGCCGATCGAATACAGCATCACCGGCTTTTCGCATTCTGCCGCTACTTCCCGGATAATATAGACCGCTTCTGCTTCCAATTCATCCAAATGTGATAATTCACTCATATCGTTCCTCCTGTTTCTTTTTCACATCACTTTTTTCCATAACGTCTAGCATATGCGTTTTTCATTAAAATACTCTTAATACTTGAAAAACCGTTCCTTTACTTCCTGTACCGGCATATCCTGTCCAGTATAGAGCTTAAATGCCGCCACTCCCTGCCAAAGCAGCATCCCTTCGCCGGAAATACATTTGCAGCCTGCTTCCTTTGCTTCCCGCAAAAGCCTCGTTTCCTTCGGGTTATAAACCGCATCGCATACAACCAGATTTGGATGAAACGCACTTACATCCTTTACAACGCTTTCCTGATCCAGCGGCTTCATGCCTACGATCGTCGCGTTTGCAAAAATATCGCTGGACTTCATTTCTGCCGCCATACATGCCTGATCTTCGATATCGTAGACATTGACGGTGCACTGCGGCACTTCCTTACAGATCTTTTCCGCGGTCGCAAGCGTGCGGGCAAAAAAATCATCCTTTTTGTTAAAAATAGAAATTTCCCTCGCCCCGTCCAGCGCACACTGCACCTGAATCGCCGTCGCCGCGCCGCCGCCGCCTGCTACTGTAATTTTCTTTCCAGAAATCTCTACGCCGTGGTCACGCAGGTTGTTGACAAAGCCTTCCCCGTCTGTGATATAGCCAGTCAGCTTTCCGTTATCGTTGACAATCGTATTGACCGCGCCGATTAAACGCGCCGCGTCTGAGAGAGCGTCCATATATTTGACAGCTTCCGTCTTGAGCGGCATGGTTACATTCATGCCGCGCATCTGAAAGGTTCGCATTGCCTGGATTGCGTTTGCCGTTTCCTCCAGCTTTACGTCGAATGCCACGTAAGCATAGTCAAGCCCCAGTTTCTGAAAGCTGTAGTTATACATTGCAGGCGAGCCGGAATGCCCGACCGGGGAGCCGATCAGTGCCAACAGCCTGGTTGTTCCTGTGATTCGTTGTTCCATATGTTTTTTCCTCCGTTTTTTTCTGTATTTTTTGCCACATATAATTTAAAAGAGCTGCCGCACCGCGACAGCTCTTTCCAATCCTTACGGACTTAGTTATATTTCCGTTTTCTTGCAGCTTCGGATTTCTTTTTACGGCGAACACTTGGTTTTTCATAATGTTCTCTCTTGCGAATCTCCTGCTGAATTCCTGCTTTTGCGCAATTTCTCTTGAATCTGCGTAATGCGGAATCTAAAGTCTCGTTCTCTTTTACGATCACATTTGACATAATCTCACACCTAACCTCCCTCCAGTTGCGTATTGTGCGTATCAACTGTTAGGTAATATTTTAGCACTAGAAATCATTATAGCATATTTTTTCCATTCGTCAATAGGAAGCGTCATTTTTTTTCAGTTTTTTTATACGCCTGAATATGCCGCAAACCCGGCATCAATCGGAAGCACTACGCCGGTGATCGCGCTTGCCGCTTTTTCGTCGCACAGGAAAAATACACCGCCTAAAAGCTCCTCGCTATCCACAAAACGCGTCATCGGCGTCCCGTTTAAAATCTTATTGGAACGCGGCGTCGGCGAGCCGTCCTCTTTAAATAACAGCGCGCGGTTCTGGTTGGACACAAGGAATCCTGGCGCAATCGCGTTGCAGCGGATGCCGGTGCCTGCAAAATGGGTCGCAAGCCACTGCGTAAAGTTGGAAACCGCCGCTTTTGCAGCCGAATAAGCCGGAATCTTTGTCAGCGGGATATAGGCGTTCATCGAGGAGATATTTAAAATGCATCCGCTCTTTTTCTCCGCCATATCTTTGGCAAATACCTGCGTTGGCAGCAGCGTGCCCTGGAAATTCAGCTTGAATACAAAATCCACGCCTGCCGCGTCCAGGTCGAAAAAGGTTTTCTGCCCTTCCTGCGCTTCGTGATGGTATTCATTGTCTGTCGTAGCCTTTGGATTGTTGCCTCCGGCGCCGTTTACTAAAATATCACACTGCCCAAGGTCTTTTAATACCGCGGCATGTACCTGTTCGAGCGCTTCTGCTTCCAGGACGTTTGCTTTGTAGCCCTCACAAATATAGCCTTCCTTTCTGCATTCATCCGCCAGCTTTTTCACAGCCTCTTCATTTAAATCCAGCGCAGCGACCTTTGCCCCTGCCTGCGCAAACGCTTTTGCCATCGTCCCGCAGAGCACCCCGCCTGCGCCTGTTACTACGACGACTTTTCCTGAAAAATCAATGTTTAACGGTAAATTCATGTTTCTATTCTCCTTTCAAACCCATCGCTGCTTTTATCCGACTTTGCCTTCCAGCCGGTCAAGCATATCCCAGCAGCCCCACAAATACATAATGCCAAGCGCGCGGTCATAAAGCCCATAGCCCGGCCTGCACTTCTCGCCCCAGATATGGCGTCCGTGGTCTGGACGGACATAGCCGGTATAGCCGCAGTCATGGTATGCACGCATAATTTCCAAAATACCTGTATCCCCGTCACAGTCGCGATGGGAAGCTTCGGTAAAGTCCCCGTTTGGATAGTGGCGCACATTGCGGATATGCGCAAACGCAATCCGGTCACAGTACGTACGTACGATATCCGCGACGTGATTGTTCTGGTTTGCCCCCAAAGAACCAGAACACAGGCACAGGCAGTTGTATTCATCATCCACCATATTTAAAAACCGCCCGATCGATTCTTTGTCGCATAAAAGGCGCGGAATGCCGAAAATATCCCAAGGCGGGTCGTCCTGGTGGATTGCCATTTTAATGCCTGTCTCATGGCACGTCGGCATAATCGCTTCCAGAAAATATTTTAAATTTTCCCACAGCTTTTCCTTTGTCACCGGACGGTACGCTTCAAACAGCTCGTCCAGCTTTGCCATACGCTCTGGTTCCCAGCCTGGAAACGTCATGCCATGCAGGTTGTTTAAAATATAGTCCGCCATTTCCTTATAGTCATCCTGAATCCGGTTTTTCTCATAAAAAAGCGCTGTCGAACCGTCCTCTAACGGATGGAACAAATCTGTCCTCGTCCAGTCAAAGATCGGCATAAAGTTGTATGTAACAACTTTTACGCCAAATTTTGCCAGATTGCGCAGCGTCGTCTTGTAGTTTTCAATATACGTATCCCTGCTTGGCAGCCCGATTTTAATATCGTCGTGTACATTGACACTCTCTACGACATCCATGTGAAATCCGGCGCCTTCAATTTGCTGACGCGCTTTTTCAATTTCTGCTTCCTCCCATACTTCGCCTGCCTGCTTGTCATGCAGCGCCCAGACAAGCCCTGTCACTCCTGGAATCTGCCTGATCATCTCCGGGGTAATGCTGTCGTTGCCTTCCCCATACCAGCGAAATGTCATCTGCATAAAAATACCTCCTTCTTTTTTCACAGTGCCGGCACCGCCCCATTGCTACCCCATTTAAGAAGTGCCGCACCTGATTGCTTTGATGGACACAGTATACCAAAAAACGGAAAAAAATACGTGGTGGTTACCGCTTGAAATGTGGTGAATCTTGCCATATAATGGTTAGTATGAACCATCCTCGAAAAACTATGCATCAAATACAAAGGAGTTTTTGTTTTTTTATGTACCGAGAACCATTTAATCCCATCCAGACAATGACGGAAAAATATTTTGAGTTCCATCATACGTACAATGAAACGCCGCCTACGGTGGAATTTCACCAGCACCCGTTTTACGAGATCTTTTTTTTCCTGTCAGGAAACGTTATTTACACAATCGAAGGAAAAAGCTACAAGCTGCGCCCCGGCGATATCCTGTTGACGAACAGCTCCGATATCCACCGCCCGGACATCCAGGAGGGCAAGCCCTATGAACGCATTGTTATCTGGCTTGCCGACGATTTTTTTATGATGCTAAAAGACTTTTACGGCGAAGATTTAAGCGCCTGCTTTAGTGACGCGGCATCTAAAGATTACCGGCTGATCCGTCCTGACAGCCAGAATATCACCCGCTTAAAGACACTCTGTACACAGATCGCAAAAGCAAAGCACAGCTTAGAGCCTGGAAGCGCCGCGCTTGCCTCCGCCTATTTGACCGAGTTTTTAGTACAGGTCAGCCGTGCCTATTATGAAACGCCCGATTCGGTCAAATACGACGTCACCGAAAATGAAAAAATCAACCAGATCGTACTGTTTATCAACGAAAACCTTGCCGGCGACCTGTCCCTAAGCAACCTAGAGACGCATTTTTATATGAGCAAATATTACTTAAGCCGCCAGTTCAAGCAGTTTACCGGACTGTCCTTATACCAGTACATTATTAAAAAAAGGCTGATCGCGGCACGCAACCTGCTGCGCGGCGGCACATCCGTTATGGACGCCTGCCTGCAAAGCGGCTTTAACGATTATTCGAACTTTTTAAAAGCATTTAAACGGGAATTTGGCAAAAATCCGAGCCATTATTTTCCCGCATAACACATAAAACTAAACGGCAAAGGAGGATCTCCCTTTTGAAAAAAATATTATTACGCGCATTTTTAAAAAGCGCCATTATCGTATGCACACTGCTGCTGTGTGTGCTATCGGCAAGCATTATCCGCCTGGAATTGTTTGATCATCAGGAATCTGTACCGACTGCCGCCCCTATTTCCGCAAAGGATACGCAAACGCGTCATATACAAAACCGTCCTGCAACGGACAATGCTGGCATAGACAATGCCTTAACAGATAATTCCTTAACAGGCAGTCCAGAAAAAAATTCCACACAAGAAGGCGCTTCTTCGAAACATGCCGGTTTCGGCAGGCAGGAATCTGATCCCGAAAAAACAACGCTGCTGTTTGCTGGGGATGTGTATTTCAGCGACTATGTGCTTGCTGCCTACCAGCAGTCCGGCATCCGGGGCGTAATCGGCGCATCCTTGCTAAAGCAGATGAAGCAAGCCGATATTACAATGGTCAACAATGAGTTTCCATACAGCACACGCGGCACGCAGGCGCCGGACAAGCAGTTTACGTTTCGCATAGATCCTGCTTATATATCGCTGCTTGCCGAATCCGGCGTCGATATTGTAACGCTTGCCAACAACCATGTGCTGGACTACGGCACTGAAGCGTTATCCGATACGTTCCAGACACTAGACGATGCAGGCATCGCCTATGCGGGCGCCGGAAATTCTGTAAAGCGAGCTGAAAAGCTGATCTTAAAAAAAGCAGGCGGCAAGACCTTTGGCTTTTTAGCCGCCTCCCGCGTCTTTCCGGTTGCTTCATGGAACGTGGAAAACCAGGTGCCGGGCGTCCTGTCCGCTTACGACCCGTCCAGGCTGTTAGCCGCCGTATCCGCGGCACGCAGCCACTGTGACTATTTGTTTGTCTATGTGCACTGGGGCATTGAGCGAAATACTGCTCCAGAACCATACCAGGCAGACCTGGCACACGCCCTGGTCGACGCAGGCGCCGACGCAGTAATCGGCGCACACCCGCATGTATTGCAGGGCGTGGAAATGTATCGGGACAAACCGATTTTTTACAGCCTGGGCAATTTTATTTTTTACCAGTCGATCCCGCAGACGGCGGCGGCAAAGCTGTCCATAGGCGCGGACGGCGCCATGCACTGGCAGCTCCTTCCCGCGCGCGCCGACAATGCCTGCACCTCGCTCGTTACTGACGAAGCCGCCCGCCGGCAGTTTTATCAGTCGATGGAAGCGTTATCTGTCAATGTCCGCTTTACTGACCGCGGAATAATAAAGCCGCAGACAGGCATCCAGGGCTGACGGCGATCTTGCAAAAAAGAAGTAATTTTATAAGGATGAAAAACGTTATTTATGGAACGCAAAAAAAATATCACATTCAGTGACATCGCACAATATACGAATTTTTCCAAAACGACGATCTCCCGCTATTTTAACAATCCAGACTCCCTTACGCTGGAAAACCAGGAGATTATTGCCAATGCGCTGGAAGAATTAAACTACAAAGAGAATAAAGTTGCAAGAATACTTGCAAACGGCAAAAGCGAATTTGTCGGCATTATTATCCCCAACCTGTTTTACCACTACTATTCCGAAATGCTGACCCAGATCCTGTCCACTTATGAAGAGTTTGGCTACAAATTTCTCGTCTTTTTAGGAAACGACGATGAAGAAGCAGAGCGCCGCTATATGAAGGAGCTGCTTGCCTATAAAATCGAAGGACTGCTGATTTTAAGCCATACCATCCCTTCCAGGGAACTGGCAGAGCTACAGATTCCGATCGTAACGATCGAACGCGAGGACGACTGCGTATGCAGTGTCAACACCGATAACTATATGGGCGGCGTCCAGGCAGCAAGCCTGCTCGCCAGCCACCGCTGCGACATCCTGATCCATATCAACTCCCCGACAGACAAGGCACGTCCTGCTTACGGGCGCATCCAGGGCTTTGTCGATATCTGCAAAGAACGGCAGATCCCGCACAGGATCTACTATAAGGAACTCAAAGACAGCTACCACACGATCCAGCAGGCACTGTCCGAAGTGCTCAAAGACCTGGAAGAAAACTATGCAGGGCTGAAAAAAGGGCTGTTTTTATCAAGCGATACGAACGCAAACGCGTTTTTAAACCTGCTGATGAAAAAATACGGCAGGCTGCCGGATGATTACCTGATTATGGGCTTTGACGACTCTCCGATTTCTTCCGAGGCGGTCATTCCCATCAGCACCGTCGGACAGCAGATCGGCAAGATCGCGCACGAAGCAGTCAGCCTGCTCGTACAGCAGATGGAAGAGCGCAAAAAAAGAAAACCGGCGCCTTTAAAAGAGCCGGTGCATAAGATTATTACCCCGATCCTGATCCGCCGGGAGACGACGGAAAAAGACGGCTGCTGCAATTAGCCGGGACTGCAAAAGCAAAACAGGCGTATGTTTTCTTTTTTCAACATGCGCCTGCCAAGGCTACTGTAAAATCGCCGCATTGATATACGAAAGCAGCGCTTTGTCTTCGCTGCGCACTGCCGCGCCGTAGCGCTGCCCGCCAAAGCGGTCGTTTAAGATCTGTGTCGTATGGTCTACATATCCGTTTAATATACTGACATCCACCGCCATCACATCAATGGAGCCATCTTTCAGCGCCGAAAACAGCGCGCCGTAGCTTTTATATTCCAAAAACACTGGTGCTGTTTTTACATTATTCATCGTTTCTATATAGTCTAAAAACATTTTCCGCGTTGTCGCGTTTTTTGCCACACCGATTTTTTTCCCGTCCAAATCTGCAATCGAGCGGATACCGCTTGTCCCAAGGGAATTGTCATCTGTTTTCGACGCCTTTACCATCATGCCGATATAATCTGTATAGTAGCTTTCTGAAAACGCAAATTTTTGTCTGCGCTCCTGCGTCATCGTATATGTCGCAAACAGGCAGTCTACTTCCTTTTGTTCCAGCTTTTCTTCACGGTCTGCCACCGTTACGCCTACAAATTTTACAAGCTCCCGCTGCTTTGCCTCGTCGATGCTAACGCCAAACAGCTCTGCCGCGGTCTGGTAAGCAAGCTCGATTTCCAAACCCGTCCAGGTATCCGTCTGTTCGTCATAAATGCTAAGCCCAGGAACGTCCGTCTTGCACCCCGCCAGCAAATAGCCCCGCTCGCGGATCTGCTGCACGATCGCAGACTCCGGCGCGTCAGACACCTCCTGGGATAAGCCGCTGTCTTGCTTTCCTGCACCCTGCGTATCTTTCTTTTGCTCTGCACAGCCGCACAAAACGATGGAAAATAGCAGCGAGAGGATCCAAACGAGTTTTGCATCATGAACTCTTTTATGCATGGTTCTCCTCCATTCTGTTAAATACCTCGCGGTCTAAATCTCCGTTTTGATGCGCTACAATCGTTGTACACACTGCGTCGCCGGTAATATTTACCGCGGTACGCACCATATCTAAAATACGGTCGACACCCATAATCAGCATAATCGCTTCTACCGGAATGCCTACTGCCGTAAATACCATAGAAAGCGTTACCAGCCCTACGGACGGAATGCCTGCCGTCCCGATCGAAGCCAGCGTAGCCGTCGCAATAACAGTCAGATATCCCTGCGCGTCCAACTGCATTCCATATGCCTGCGCGGCAAATACAACTGCCACACCCTGCATAATCGAAGTCCCGTCCATATTGATCGTCGCGCCAAGCGGGATCGTAAAGGACGAAATTTTTCTGGATACCCCGATCCGTTCCTCTAACGTATCAATATTCATAGGAATCGTAGCATTGGACGTTGATGTAGAAAACGCAAACGCCATGACCGGAAAAAACTTTTTAATAAAACGCGCTGGATTCAACCTTGTAAACACAACAAGCAGGATCATATACACGCCAAAACACTGGAGCGCTAACCCAAGCAGCACGCTTCCCATATATTTTAAAAGCGGCAGGAACGCGTCAAAGCCCAGATTTGCAAATGTCTTTGCAATCATGCAAAACACGCCGACGGGAGCTAAGTTCATAACCAAATTGGTCATTTCCATCATCAGCTCATTGCACTGGTTAAACAGGTTGGCAAGCAGCTCCGCCCGCTCTCCCATTTTCGCAAGCAGCACACCGATTAACAGGGCAAACAGAATAATTTGCAGCATCGTACCGTCAGCCAGCGCCCCGACCGGATTTTCCGGTATAATATTTAATATCGTATCTGTTACCGATACATTTTCCGCAACAGCCACTTCACTTGTCTCTATGGAAGACATGTCCAGCCCCACGCCCGGCCTTACAAACGTAGCAACGGTAATTGCCACCGATACGGCAAGCGCTGTTGTCAGCAGATAAAACGCAATCGTCTTGCCGCCTACCTTCCCAAGCGACTTGGTATCCCCAATCGCAGAACTCCCACATACGAGCGAGCAGAACACAAGCGGAACAACGAGCATCTTCATCAAACGGATAAATCCGTTCCCAATGACATAAAAGATCCCATCCACGAAAATATCATCCCTGACATAAGAATGCGGTATCCACAAATTTAACACCACACCTAACACAAGGCCGCCGATCAAGCCGATAAAGATCTTTGTCGTAAGCCCCATTTTCTTTTTTCCTGTTCTGTTTTCCTCTTCCTGCATGTCACCCTCCTATCGTTATGATAAAATTATTTTTTTGCACTGCTTTGCACATACTGTTTCAGCTCGTCAAACCACTGCGGCATCGTATACTGCCCCGTCATTTTCATCATTAAGTTTTCCAATAAAATCGAAATCCTACCCCTGTTTTCCACAGAAAAATATCCGTTTGCAAGCTCCGTGTCATATCCAGACAACGCAAGCACCGCCGTGGCAAACTCATGCCTAGAGCACATGCCCTCACACGACGCATGGAAAATGCCGTATTCCGCCTTATCCATCATAGAGCAGATAAAGTCTGCAAGCACCCTGGCACTCGTAGGGCTTCCAATCCGGTCAAGCGGCGCTTCAAACGGCGTATTGGATTTGCCGCATTTTATCACATACGAATAATAGTCTTCCTTTGCGTCGTCATTTGCCGCGCCGTACACCCAGGAGCTTCGGATAATCAGATGCTTCGGATTTAATTCCTTGACATAATTTTCCCCGGCAAATTTGGATTTTCCATAGACCGACTGCGGATCAGGCATGTCAAACTCCGTCAGGCGCCCGGCTGCTTTCCCGCTGAATACATCATCCGTGGAAAGATGGATCATTTTTGCGTTTGCGCTCCTTGAGGCAGCCGCCAGGTTTCTTGCGCCAAGCGCATTGACCTTAAACGCCTCCACCATATTTTTCTCACAATACTCTGCGTCTGAAATGCTGGCACAGTTAATCACGACATTCGGACGGTATACCTTCATGCACTGCTCCACCGCTTCCATATCCGTAATGTCCACATCCAGATCCGTCCCTACAACCTTGATGCCCATATCCTTTTTCAGCAGTGCAACGAGCGCGGAACCAAGCCGTCCCTCCGCCCCGGTGATCCAGATTGCATTTTTTAACATATAAAACCTCCTCTTAATTTGTGCTGTGTACTAGAGCGAACAAATTGGGATTGCTTTGGTAAATTTTTACAGGAAGGGACGCCGGAAGAGAGGATGTGCCTCCCCTGGCAGCGTCCGTTCCAGAATGCTAAGAATCCCTAAGTATCCTGCTGGTACGCTGTGGCTGTGTCCGGTCGCGCCACCTAGTTCGCTGCCTGATGGCAGCTAAAGGTGCCGCTTGGCTGCGCCCCTTGGTTTCCCAGCAGAATACTAAGGGCTTCTAACCATTCTTCCAAAGCCGCTGCCAGGGGAGGCACATCCTCTCTCCCGGCTGCTCTTCGTAAGTGCTACTAAACAAGCTCAATATAGTTTGTTCGCTGTAGTGCCAGCATATTCTACATGCTAACCAAAAAAATGCGCATCTCTGTTGGCAGAAATGCACATTTAGATGGATTTATTATAACATTTTCATAGTTAAAATGCAAGAATTTCATAAAGTACAATCTTTTGTGGGAGGGGGGTATCAGAAGGGACGCCAGAGGAAGGGGCATAGGGCTGGCTTGCTGTTCCTTTTCCAAAATGTAAGGAGCCCTAAGCATTCTGCTGGTACGCTGTGGCTGTGTCCGGTCGCGGCACCTAGTTCGCTGCCCGCTGGCAGCTAAAGGTGCCGCTTGGCTGCGCCCCTGGTTATTTTGCAGAATGCAAAGGGCTCCTAACATTTTTCCAACGTCTCAGCAAGCCAGCCCTATGCCCCTTCCTCCGGCTGTCTCTTCCTGGTGTTTCTTAAAAAACAACATATGGCAAAGTATTTCCTCATAGTAGCAGAATGCTGTCACAGTTATACGGCTGCACGCTGTGGGGTATCTTTTTGTAACACACACGAAAACCAGCCTGGAGATGGGAGTGGCTCGCTCTGGCGGCGGCTTTGGAAGAATGGTTAGAAGCCCTTAGTATTCTGCTGGGAAAACAAGGGGCGCAGCCAAGCGGCACCTTTAGCTGCCAGCAGGCAGCGAACTAGGTGCCGCGACCGGACACAGCCACAGCGCAGCAGCAGAATACTTAGGGCTTCTTACCATTCTGGAACGGACGCAGACAGAGCGAGCCACTCCCATCTCCAGGCGTTCCCGTGTCACAAAAACCCCCACCCACCTCATTCTTTCATTTTATCAAGCTCCGAAAGATTCACTCCCGCAACCATCAACAATGCTTTTAAAGAAATATAATCTTCCTTTAAATTCGCATAAGTTTCAACCGCATTTTCTTTTTTCGCCAGCATCATATTTTTTTGCACCTTTACAAAATCCTCGATTGCCTTTTGTGTAATTTCCAGACCATTTGGCATATCAAGCACCCCTTCCTTTTCTTCTACATCACAATTTTTCGAATATCATTGAACATAATCACAACCATAAGCACCATCAAAAGCATTAAAAATACGAGGTTCACTGCTCCTTCCTTATTTGGGTCAAGCCGCCTGCCCCTGACTGCCTCTACTACTAAAAAGACAAGCCTGCCTCCGTCTAATGCCGGGATTGGCAGCAGGTTCATAATGCCGAGGTTTGCCGAGAGCAGAATGCAGATATTGAGCATATTTAAAAAGACCATAAACACGCCGCTTGATTTGACCTCGGTATACGTATCCCCGATGGTCTTTACGATACCGACTGGGCCTGACATATCGTTAATGCCTACATGCCCGGTAAAAAGCTGTCCCAGGCTTTCGATCGTAGAACAGATCCAGTATTTGACCTCGTATACACTGTAGCGCAGCGTATCCGCCAGGTTTCCTTTGGCACGTGCTGTCGTGCCGTAAAAGCCGAACAAATAGCGCCCGCTTTCTTCCTCGTATTTTGGTACCAGGACAGTCGTGTGCTTTTCACTACCGCGTTTATACGTTACTTCCACCGGTTCGTTTGCGTGGAAGTATGTATACACAGATACTTCCCGGTACAAATGAATCGTCTTGTTTCCAAGCTTTACGATCTCGTCGCCTGCCTGCATCCCTGCCTGCGCAGCCGGATAGCCGTCGATGACGTCCGAAAGCACCGGGCGGTCAAACCCGACGCTTGCCACAAGGATCAGCGAAAACGCGATTGCCATGATAAAATTAAAAATCGGGCCTGCCGCTACAATCGAAGCGCGCTGCAACACGGACTTGTTGTTAAAGCTCCTAGAGTCGTCGCTTGCTTCGTCCTCGCCTTCCATCATGCAGGCACCTCCAAACGGCAGCAGCTTAAGGGAATACTTCGTCTCCCCCTTCGTAAAGCCGATCACCGTCGGCCCAAGTCCCAGGCAAAATTCGTTTACCTTAACGTCATTATGCTTTGCCAGCAGAAAATGCCCCAATTCGTGAAACAAAATAATCACACTGAAAATAACCAATGCCAAAACAATATTCAATTTACCACCTGCTTTCTATCCATTCATAAACAACGTGCTCTGTTTCCAGGATCTGTGTAAGATCCGGCTGTTCGATATATGCACAGTGTAGCATACATTCGTGAATGATCTGTGTAATTTCCAAAAAACTTATGCTGCGGGATAAAAATTTTGCAACCGCACGCTCGTTGGCTGCGTTAAAAACTGCCGGCAGGTTGCCGCCGCGCCGCGCCGCCTCGTACGCCAGCTTAAGCCCGTCAAACGTCTCAAGATCGGGCTGTTCAAACGTCAGGCAGCCAAGCTTGTAAAAATCCAGCCTTTGCCCGGACAGCGGCATACGCTTCGGGTAATACAGCGCATACTGGATCGGCAGACGCATATCCGGCGTGCCAAGCTGCGCGATAATGCTGCCGTCTTCATACTCTACCATCGAATGGATCACCGACTGCGGCTGCACAACGACCTGGATATCAGATAGCTGCGTGCCAAACAGCCATTTTGCTTCCATCACTTCCAGCCCTTTATTGACCATTGTCGCTGAGTCGATGGTGATTTTCTTCCCCATGCTCCAGTTTGGATGCTTTAGCGCGTCCTCCACCTGCATCTTTGCAAGCTGCGCTTTTGTCTTTCCGCGAAACGGCCCGCCGGAGGCGGTCAGCAGTATTTTATGAATGCGGTTTCCCACTTCCCCGTTTAGCGACTGAAAAATCGCGCTGTGCTCGCTGTCTACCGGGAGAATGGACACGCCGTACTCCTTTGCCAGCGGCATAATCAGATGCCCGGCAGTCACAAGCGTTTCCTTGTTTGCCAGCGCAATCTGCTTTTTCGCTCGGATTGCAGCCACCGTCGGGCGCAGTCCGATCATTCCGACGATAGCTGTTACAAGCATCTCTGCCTGCGGGAACACGGCAACCTCGATCATCCCGTCCATGCCGCTTACAATGCGCACAGATAAGTCGCTTACTTTTGTGCGCAGCTTTTTTGCATCCTCTTCCTCCCAGACCGCCGCAAGCACCGGCGCAAATTCGCGGATCTGGCGTTCCAGCAAGTCGATATTTTTTCCTGCGGCAAGCGCCCAGACTTTGATATCCTTTTGTTCCCTAACGATTGCAAGCGTCTGCGTCCCGATCGAACCTGTCGAGCCAAGAATCGCTATATTTTTCATGATTTCTCACCTTCCCAGCCTTCCGCCTAGAGCAAATATTTTGCCAGATAGCAAATCACAGGTGCCGTAAAGATCACACTGTCAAACCGGTCTAAAATACCGCCGTGCCCAGGTATCAGCTTTCCGTAATCTTTGATCTCATAGTTTCTTTTAATCGCAGATGCCGCCAAGTCGCCGATCATGGAGATCACTCCCCCGACCGTGCTGATTGCCGCCAAAACTACGATCTGTACATTCGTAATGCCCATCTGTTCCCGAAACGCCAGCGCATACAGTGCCGTTAGCAAAAAAGTGCCTGCAATGCCGCCGAACGCGCCTTCCACAGACTTTTTCGGCGAAAGCACCGGCGACATCTTATGCTTCCCAAACCGGACGCCGACACAGTACGCACACGTATCGCACCCCCAGGAGCATAAAAAGATCAGCCAGACCAGATACGCACCCTGTTCCATCATACGCACCTGGTATACGCCCGAAAGCATGACAGCCACATAGAACACGCCAAAAAACGCTGCCGTGATCTGCGACGCATGATATTTGGGATACGCCAGCACATAGACCGACAAAAGCACGACTAACAGTGCAATGATAAATACCATCGTATCAGGGATCAGTTGCAGCGAAAGATCCAGATAATACAGCACCGCCGCCGCGTATCCTACAAACGCTGCCGCTGTCCGCTCGATTTTGCAGACGCGGTACAGCTCATACATCCCAATCAGCGAGATCACACAGGAGGCGGCAAGCAGCACCTGATCGCCAGTAATAATCAAAAAAAGCGCTGCCACAACCAGTATCATTCCGCTGATCAACCTTGTTTTAAACATCCCTACGCCAACCCTCCATATCTGCGTTCCCTGTTTTGATACGCTTCTACCGCTTTTTTCAGCTCTTCTTCGTCGAAATCCGGCCACGGCGTATCGGTAAAATAAAACTCACTGTACGCAAGCTGCCAGAGCAGATAGTTGGAAAGACGCTGCTCCCCGCTTGTACGGATCAAAAGGTCAGGGTCAGGCAGGTCTGCCGTATCCAGATAGCCGGAAAAGACCTCCTCTGTCACCTCGTCCTTGGAAAGCCTGCCTGCTTCGATCTCGCCATACATCTTTTTCATCGCGCGCATCATCTCGTCTCTGCTGCCGTAATTTAACGCAATCTGAAAGTGAAAGCCGTCATACTGGCTGGATACCGTCTCCAGCTCCCGAATCTGCTCCTGTAGCTTTGGTGTCAGGCGGGAAATATCGCCAAGCACCCGTACCCGCATATTATTTTTCTTTGCTGTTTTTAAGCAGGTCTTCATATAACTTCCGAGCAGGCGCATTAATTCATCTACCTCCGCCTGCGGGCGGCTCCAGTTTTCCGTTGAAAACGCATAGACTGTAAGATATTTTATGCCCATGTGCCCTGCGCAATCACATATTTTTTCTACATTTTTCGCGCCTGCTTTATGCCCGTAATTACGCGGCATTCCTTTGCTCCTTGCCCATCTTCCATTTCCATCCAATATAATTGCGACGTGCTGTGGTATTTTCCTTTCCATACTCCGACTCTCCATAAAAAGAAGGGAACATCGCCGCGGCTATGTTCCCCGATTATCGCTAAACAGTCATAATTTCTTTCGTCTTATCTTCAACCGCTTTGTCAATGTCAGCAATAAATTTGTCCGTCATTTTCTGAACCTTTCCTTCCAGCTCTTTGATCTCGTCTTCGGAAACGTCCTCTTTTTTGCCCAGCTTTTTAAACGTATCATTTGCGTCACGCCGGATATTGCGGACTGCGACCTTTGCCGCCTCCCCTTTTTTCTTAATGTCTTTTGCCAGATCTTTACGCCGCTCTTCGGTCAGCTCTGGAAAAACAAGCCGGATGGATTTGCCGTCATTGGTCGGGTTGATCCCCAGATCGGAGGTCAGGATCACCTTTTCGATCTCTTTTACCATAGAAGGCTCCCACGGCTGGATCTGAATCATCCGCGGTTCCGGTACATTTACATTTGCTACCTGCTGGATCGGCGTCGGCGTGCCATAATAATCGACACGCAGCTTATCCAATACGTGCGGATTTGCTCGCCCGGCACGGATACTGCCGAACTCTTCCTGCAAATTGCGCATCGTTTTCTGCATCTTATCGTCATACTGAACTAACCTGTCGTCCATACTGCTCTTTCCTCCGTCCTTATACGGTGATGACCGTTCCATTGAAATTGCCGCTTATCGCTTTTACTATACTGTCTGGCTGATTCAGGCTGAATACATACATCGGCAGTTTATGCTCCATGCACATAATCGAAGCCGTCAGGTCTACGACAGCCAGCTTTTTATCGATCACTTCCTCTATCGAAAGCGTATCATACCGGACTGCATTCGGATTCAGCTTTGGATCGCTGTCATACACACCGTCCACCGCCTTCGCGAGCAGCATCCCGTCTGCTTCGATTTCCACTGCGCGCAAAACTGCCGCCGTATCTGTGGAAAAATACGGATGTCCGGTTCCGCCGGCAAAAAAGACGACCATATGATGGTCAAAATATTTGTTCGCGCGGTCTTTGGAAAACAGCTTCGTAAACGAGCCGCAGGAAAACGGCGTCAGTACATTGGTCTTCATTCCCTGTGAACGGAAAATCTCGGACACATAAATGCAGTTCATCACCGTTGCGAGCATCCCGATCTGGTCTGCCTTTGTACGGTCAATCGAATCGCTCGTCCGCCCGCGCCAGAAATTGCCGCCGCCGATTACGATCCCAACCTCGATCCCGTCATCGACCAGCTTTTTTACCTGTTTTGCCACATTACATACGGTCGCTTCGTCAAATCCTGCCTTTTTTTCTCCGGCTAACGCTTCCCCGCTTAATTTCAACAGAACTCTCTTCATATATTTGCCTTTCTTATTCTCTCCAAACAGGCTGCTTCCTGATTATTTGCCCTTCTTATTCTCTCCAAACAGGCTGTCCACATCAATATCCGCATAGCACTGCGAACAAAAGCCCTCAATCACTGCTCCATTGTTGATCTGTACAGACCGGGACTTGATATTGCCGACAATTACCGCGGATGTATCTACGACAACCGGGCCCTGCACATCAATATCGCCTTTTACAGCGCCTGCAATCACTGCCGAGGTAGCTGCGATATTGCCCACGACTACGGAGCCAAGGCCGATCTTTACCGTACCTGTGCTCATAATTTCCCCTTCGATTTTTGCTGCGTCTGAAAAGACTTCCGAAGATGAGCTGTTTCCTTTAATCGTACCGGTAACCTCTAGTTTGCCGTTGCACTGCACATTCCCTTCTACACGGCCGCTGATGCTGAATGACCCTGTAGTAGAAAGATTTCCTTTGATTGTCGTCCCTGTGGTAATAATGGATACTTCGTCCGTAACCTCCAGTGAGTCCGCAGAAAGGTCGTCTTCCATTGTGACTGCTGTCATCTCCTTTGTCAATTCCTCGTTCATTGGTATTTCCTCCTTCATTGTTGTACTTGGTTTCTTATAATCAAAATTTTGCGTAGATTGCACCTTTTTCTCTGCCGGCTGCGGCTGTGGTACAGGCTGCGGCATTTTCGGCTGTGTACGCTGCGGTTTTTCTTCGGCTTCCCGAAGCAGCGCATCAAAATCAAACGGAAGGTCGTCTTTATCCTTCGGCTTTGGCTCTTCCTTTTTCTCAGGCTCTAAAATAGTGTCAAAACGGCTGATTGCCGCCTGGATGGACTCTTCTTTTTGCGCTGCCCTGGATGGCTGCGACTTTGGCTGCTCTTTTGGCTGCTCTTTTGCCACTGGCTGCGGCTTTGGCTGCTCCTTTGCCACTGGCTTGACCGGCTTAGCCGGTTTGACCGGATCTTTTGCCTGCTCTAATACCGGTTCCTCTGGCTGGATCTGCACATGCTTTACCGGATCTTTTGCATCTACATGTTCCAAAAGGCCGTCCAGCTTTGACAGTTCCGATTCAATGTCAAGATCCCCGTCCAGAGTATTTACCATCATCTCTGAAGAATCGTCCATCTCCTCTTCCATCTCAAAATCTTCCCCCGGCAGCAGCTCGTTGACTGCCAGTGACAGATCATCCTTGAAATCCTTAAAAAAACTCATTTCTTACCTCCATTTATCCGTATGTAGTCAGTCTTCCACACTTTCTGCCGAAACATGCTGGACAAGCGATGTATTTTCATCAATCGGCAAAATTTCCGCATCCATCTCCAGCAGCTTTTTAATAATTACCGGCAGCGCCTTGACCGTCTTTGTCTTATTTTCCGCATCATGCAGAAGAACCACTGACGTATGATACTTTACAACGTCTTTCATTACGTTGTCAACCATCTCTTTCGCTGTATAAGATTGCCCAGACGCATCCCCGCATTCCACGTTCCAGTCAAAATAGGTGATTTCTCTCTTATTTAAAACGCGGATGAACTCTTTCATATCCAGCTTGCTTACCTGATTGCTGCTGCCTCCCGGAAAGCGGTACAGCCTGCATGTAATGCCTGCCGCATCAAAAATCCGGCTTTGAATCTGTTCCAAATCCTGTTCAAAAAGATCGACCGATGAATAGATCTCGTCGTATTTATGGCTATAAGAATGCATTCCGATCGTATGCCCGCGCTTTGCAATCTCCCGATAGAGCTCTAAAGAAGCCTCGTCTTGCCTGCCTGTCAGAAAAAACGTCGCTTTTACATTGTAACGGTCCAGGATCTTTAATATTTTTTTCGTATTCTTACTTGGCCCGTCGTCAAAGGTCAGATAGATTTTGCGTTCTTTTTGTGCTTTTTGAACGGTGTCTTTTTTCTCTGCCTTTTCATTGTCCTTTTGTTCGCTCCCGCCTGTGTCCGTGCCTTGCGCCGCTTTCTTAACATTTACCGAAAGCACGGTTTTGTCAGTGCTGCCAAGCGTTACTTCTCCTGTTACGGATTCATATTTTTTGCCCGTATTCGGCATATGGTTTTCCTGCTGGTCTACCTGCTGGCTGCGGATCGTATTTTCTGTAATAATATCGATCTGTTCCTGAAGAGAATGGACCTTTGCGATCAAAGTAACTGAAATCAGCATCAGTGCCAGCATCCACGTAATCAACAGCCACAGCAGCCCTGTCTTCATACGCTTGACCCTTTTTTTGCGTTCAAGGCGGTCGTTCAACCCTTCATTTTTATCACTCATCCAATTACCCCAGCCCCCTGGTCATTATTATCCAAATCATTGTATCATATTTGCTTCCTGATGAATACGATTTTTTTGCGTTGTATTGTTGTTTTTTTAGGATATACTGCGGTATTTTTTCTGATTTTTTTTTGATTTATATATTATTTTCGAATTTTAATGCAATTTATCTGTCAATTTTAGCAAAACTGCTTCCAAAGCTGTCCTGCCTGTAACGCAACAACAGTATAGCACTGTTTGCGCCGCCTGTCATTATGAAATATTTTCTTGTATCCAGCAAAAACTGCCTGGAAAGGTTCGGTTACGTCCCATTTCCAGACAGCTTTTTTTGATTTTTAAATCATCGTATCTACCTCAATGCCTTTGATGTCTTCTGCAACCAGCTTCATCTTTGTCATCATATCCGCTACTTCCTGCTTCACTTCGTTTTTTATCCCGTCCATCTTAAGGATCGATTCGGTCAGAGGATCGGTAGAAAGCACTTCCGTCTCACTCTCACGATGCTGCTCTTTTTCTGCTTTCTCTGGATTCGCAAGTGCTTCCATCTCTTCTGCGCGTTCTTTCGCTGCTTCGATTTTTTCCTGCTCCTGCTTTTCTTCTTCTTTGCGCTCTTCTGCTTCTTCGATCTCTTCTTCGAACTTCTCGTCGATATGGTCGACTGCTTCTTCACTTAACATGCCAATAATTTCTTTGCTGCCGTCTTCGAGTATCTGGTCTGCTTCTTTCGATGCTTTTACCATCGGGTCTTTTTTCAAACGCAGCAGCGACATCGCACGGATAGTCGCGTTTTCTTCCAGCCAGCCTTTTTTCGCTTCTTTTAGCTGTGCTTTATACGGCGTCTTATATAAGCTGACCTCCAACGCACGTTTCTGGTAATCGGTATAGCCTTTTTCCGTAAGCTGCCCGGCGCGTTCTAATTCTTCCCCGGTCATTTTAAGCCGCTCGTCCTTGTCCTGATACCGTTCTAACAGTTCAAAATCCTTTTGTTCCTGGCTGTCAGGCTCCACACCGTATTCTTCGCGCAGCTTGCTGATCCTTTCATCCACCTCGCGGATGCCTTTTCTTGCTTCGCTGATCTGGCTTTCATAATAAGACATCTTGCCTTCACGCTCTAAGAAATCATTGTCTAACTTGCGCTCGCTGGCAAACGTGTCGCCTACGACCTTAAACGCCTGTTTGCGCACCATCGCCCGCTTTTGCTCGATCGGGTCAAAAGAACCGCTCAGCATAGACGCAGGGCCCGCATTCACACTGCGCGCCGTCCTGCCAAATAAGTCTGTTTGCGGCGTACGCCCGGCATTCATTCCTGTAAAAATATTCATGTTCACCCTCATGGAGTCACTTCCTTTCTGCCCGCGCCTTTTTAAATAGAAAAGTCAAAGCTCTGCCCGTATTGGAGTTCCTGCGGCGTACGCACGCTGTCGCTTCTTTGCATAAAAATCGTGTCGTTGATCTTTTGCAGCAGCTCTTCGATCGAAGATGCGGTTACAATGACTGTGTTTTCATCTTCTTTCATCGATGCCTTTTTCTCATCCTCTGCCTTTTGCGTACGTTTGTCTTCTGCGCGCTTTTTCTCCTCCGCCTTTTTGTCTTTCTTCTTTGCTTCTGCCTTTTCCTGCGCCTTTTTCGTGATCCTGTCCTTCTGGTTTGCAAGCGACTTGTCGATCACTGCGAAAAAGGAAGTCATGCCGTCTTTTACTTCCATGCCAAAGCCTTTGATCTGTCCTGCATTTGCACTCTTTTGAATGCTGTTTGCAAGCTGCGGCATCTTTGTCGCAGAGGCGCTGATAATGCCTTCGTACTGCTTTCTGTACTGTTCATCCTCTGCCATACGCTCGATCTTTTCCTCATCGATCAAAACTACCATGCGGTTTGGATTTGCAAACCTGCCTGCATTCGCCTGCGCCTGCTGCTTCATATCGCTGCTGACAAGAATAAAATCCATATTGGAATATTTTTTTCTGAGCTGATCATAATACTTTTGCGCTTTTTCACTCAGTTTTGGCTCGCCGATCGTCCTGCCGTTTGTGACCGTGGTCTTTTTGACATTGGAGCTGTCCGCAGACTGGCTTTCTTTAGCCGCCTTCGCATCCTGCGTCGTCCTGCCATAATTTGCCGCAGCAGTATACCCGGACGCCGCAAGTGCTTCTGTCGTTGTAATTGGGTTCATAATGCTTCCTCCTTGAAATGTTATTTAATTCCTTTTATATATAAGGCAGCCGCAGAATGTGCCTGCCATATATGTCAATTATGACAAATGCAGCGAAGAATGGTCCAGTCTGTTATCCCCAAAAATCATACTTGTTGGCAATCTGTGACATGATATTGCCCTTCTGGTCATATTGGCTTGTAGCGCTCTCAATGTTCGCATTTGCGTTGCTTGCAACCCTGTCCGCAACGAAGGATGTCTTTGATGCCGCTTTTGCAATCGCGTTTTGGATATCTTCTATAGAAGATGCCTGTAGCTTTTCCCTGTCTACCGAAAGCATCCCGTCTTCACCGATCGTAATGCCGACCGCCGCAAGCTCTTTTTGATACTCGCCTACAGCGCCTTGTAGCTGCTCGCAGTAGTATTTATCCAGTACGCCGGTCTGCTTTTTCAAGCTGGCAAGTGTGGAATTAAAAGAATCTACAAAGCTTTCGACTGCCTCATAAGCTTGCGATGGATCTTCGCTGTCTTTGAATTTATCCCAAAACGACTTTTCTCCGGTCTCGGCAAGCTGGTCTGCCTGTTTTTTCAGCGCCGATGCTGCTTTTTCAAGCTTCTTGTAATTGGATACCGAAGCAGAAGACGTCTTGTCGTCTTTCTTTAACGCGTCTAACAGCGAATTTTGACTGGATGACGAATCGTTGTTGACATAGTCCAAAAGACTGGTTTGGTTAATTGGGATTCCTGTCCTTTTTGCTGTTTCATTCAGCATTTGCGTTGTAATTCTCATAAATATTACCTCCTGATTTTTGCTGTGGGACCCTGCACCGCATTTTATTTTGTTACTGTAACAAAGTTCTTCGTATATTATATCGGCAAAACTATGAGAACTTAACAGAAAATGTCACGAATAGTCGCCGGAACCAAATAAAGAAAAAAATACTGGAATCCTTTTTAAAATATGTTAGAATAGAAATAATAGTATTTTTTAAAGGAGTGTAATCGATATGAGAAAAAGGTTTCATAAAAAATACCATACTATGAAACAAAAAATCATCTTTTATGTGATGGCAGTCGCAATCAACCTTGCCGTCGTAATCTCGCTGATTATGTCGATCGGCAACGTCCGGTCTACCAATGCCACGTTATTGGACAATATGCAGACGACGGCGCGCATTGCCTCCCAGAGCATCAGCTCGAATCTGCATCTTTTAACCGAACGCATTTACAACCTTTCCAGGGAAACGGTATTTACAGACGCCTCGTCCTCCGATAAAGACAGGCAGTTATGCATTACAAATGCAAAGCTGCAAATCGAGTTTGTCTGGCTGAGCGCTTACGACCAAAATGGAGCGAAGCTGTTTGGCGATGACCTGGCGCCTTCTTCCATTGCAGGCGAAAAATATTTTACGCACCTGACACAGACCGGCAATACCGTAATCAGCGATCCGTTTGAAACAGACGGCGTATTGCAGCTTTGTGTCGGCATCCCTTATGCGATCGACGGCGAGACAGCCGGATACCTTGTCGGAAGCTATAAATACGATATTTTAAACGACGTGCTAAGTATGCTGGTCGTCGGCAGCACCGGAAGTGCCTGCATCGTCAATGAAGAAGGCGTGATCGTAGGCGACCGCGATACTAGCCTGATCCGCAGCAAAAACAATATTTATGACGATTGCGCGTCTGCTGCGGCGGAACATGTATATGGACACATCCTCTCTTACCAGACCGGCGCAGACCTGATCCCGTTTCGAGGCAAGAAAAGCTATGTAGGCTATGCGCCGATCCCAGGCACCAACTGGGCGCTTATGATCCACGCGCCTCAAATCGAATTTATGGATACGGTCATCTACTCGATCGCGCTTACAATCTGTCTGTCCATCCTGCTGCTTGGCATCGCCGCTGTATGGATTACGGTAGCGTCGCAGCGCATATCCGTATCGTTAAAGTCTGCGACCAGCCGCTTGCAGCAGCTTGCCATCGGAAACCTGACCGACGAGGTCGTGCCGTCCATCTGCAACGATGAGACTTCCATTTTAACAGACGCTTTGGCAAAGACCATTACCGGGCTGAACGTATACATACAAAATATCCGCGCCTGCCTGGGCGCGCTTGCCGACGGAGACTATACGGTCGCGATCCCGGACAGCTTTGACGGAGATTTTTCTTCGATCCAGGATTCCTTAAACCATATATCCGAATCGCTGAACCGCTCCATGAACCGCATGAACCAGTCCTCGGAAGAAGTAAACGAAAATTCCGTGGAAGTGTCAAACTATGCCAGGCTGTTGCAGGATGCTTCCTCCCAGCAGGCTGCGCTGCTGCACCAGCTAGAAGAAAGCACCGCATCCATTACGTCCGCGATCGGAAAAAACAAAGAACAGGTCTTACAAATGGAAGCCTGTTCCGAAAACGCGGGAGAAAAGACAGAAATCGGCGGCAAGTCCATGCAGAGCCTGCTGACACTGATGACAGAGATCCAAGGCTCGGTAGAAGAGATTTCAAAGATCAGCAAGCTGATTAACGATATTTCCTTCCAGACAAACCTGCTTTCCTTAAACGCTTCCATAGAAGCAGCCAGAGCAGGCGAGGCAGGCAAAGGCTTTGCCGTTGTTGCCGCGCAGATCAGCCAGCTTTCCGCCAAGACTTCCGAAGCGTTGCAGCAGACGGATACTATTATCGAGCAGTCCGCAGATATGATCCAAAAGGGTGTAAAAGCCGCCAATGAGACAGCAAAAGCCTTCCACGAGATCCAGATCGTGGCACAGCAGTACCGTGAAATCTCTGTCCAGCTTTCCGACACCGCGGAAGAACAGACGACTGCCGTATCGTGCGTGACCGGTCAGTTAGACTCGATCCGCAGGATTGCGGACGAAAACCACAGACTGGCGCAAGAGACGGCAAAAATGGCAGCATGTTCCCTGGAGCAGTCCGAAAGCCTGCGCCAGTTTGTATCCAGGGTCAAATTAAAACCGTTATAAGTCACAAAAAAGAATAAGAAAAGGAGATATTTCGAATGACCACGAAAAAAACAACATGGATGCTTCCCATCCTTATTGTGCTGGGCGCATGGCTGCTGTGCGGCTGCGGCAGCTCCGCAAAATTAAAGGACGGCTTTTATACCGCTCAGATGTCTGATTATTCCCACGGCTGGAAAGAATATTTGTGCATTATGGTCAAAGACGACAATATTGTATACGCCGAGTTTAACGCCAAAAATCCAAGCGGCTATATTAAAGCATGGGACAACGCCTATATGGAAAATATGGCTGCGGTAGAAACCACCTACCCAAACGATTATACGAGAAAATACGTCGCACAGCTTATTAAAGTGCAGGGTAGCGACGGGTTAGATACAGTAAGCGGCGCTACCCACTCTGGAAACAACTTTGTAAAACTTGCCGCCGCAGTGATCGGACAGGCAGAAAAAGGCGACCCCGATATTGTAACCGTGCAAAGCGAATCTGAATAGGCAAAAAGGCTGCCGCATTCCGGTTTTTTCCGGTGCGTCAGCCTTTGCTTTATCCAAATTGAAAGACTTCATTTTCTTTTGTAACGGTTACGATCCTGCTTAGAAAGTAATCGTTGTCCGTACGTTTTTTATACGTTTCGATCAGCGAGTAGTCCTGCCACATATGCATAGGGAATACGTGGTCGGCATCGATATGCTGCATAAAATATCCAAATCCTTTAAACGCATCCTGTTCCTGCCGCGAGTCGAGCAATACGAACGCCAGATGGAAATGCTCTCTTTCGATTTTGCGCATTTCCCGCTTAAAGCCGCGCTCCATGCGCCCGTTAATCAAGTCCCCGACTCCTTCCCAGTACCACCAGTTCAAATCCCCAGCATGATAGATATGTTTATCCTCCGCTTTTACGCAAAATGCAACTCCAGCATCGGTAGACGTCAGCGTACGGACTTTGATCCCGCCGACTTCATACGTCTTTTCCGGCGCCATATACGTAATCCGATCCGCCACATCCGGCGCATAGCCATGCTTTGCAAGAAAATTGCGGCTCATCTTGCAGTCTTTGGAAAAAAGAAAACGCACCTTCGGATACTGCCCTGCAAGCTTTAGGTTGTCCATATCAAAATGATCCTGGTGCTTGTGGCTTGCAAATACATAAAACTCCTTTTGCGGGTCTAGCTGCGGGATTGTCCCGGTAAAATGAAACCCGTTTAAACGGTCTCCTGCAAAATAATCAAACAGCAGGATCGTATGTTCCAGCTCCACTAAAAAACTGCTGTGATGTAAAAATATAACTTTCATTTGATATTTCCTCTGCTTTCTGTTATCTGGTTTTGTTTTCATGAAGCAGCATTTCCCGGATTGTTTTTACATAATACTCCGCCGTGCACTCTTCAAACGGGATCACGCGCGACCACATCCGAAGCCCCTGATAATAATACAAAAGGCACTCCGCCGCCTGTTCCGGGCAGACCTTTCTAAATTCTCCGGTTTCCATGCCGTATGTAATCAGGCTGATCCAGCGTTTTTTCGCGTTTTCATTGATCTGGCGAAACAGCGCTTCATTGCCAAGGCTGGCATATTCATAGATGGCAAGGCTTAAGGAAAGCTCTTTTTCCAGTATTTCTTTTTTGATCGCGCAAAGCATGTCTTCCAAAATCACCGCTGCGCTCTCCTGCCTGTCGATCCTGTCATCCAGCGGATATTCCTGTGACAAAATCTCCCCGAAAATCTGATCCGTCCCCGTAAAATAACGGTATACGCCGCCTCTGCTTAGCCCCGTCTTTTCACAGATATCCGTCATCGTAACAGCCTGAAAGCCTTTTTGTGCAAACAGGCTCCAGGCTTCCTTTAAAATCCTCTCTTTGGTACGTTCGGATTTCGTTCCCATATCAAAGCCGCGCCTCCCCGCGCAAAAGGGAATACATACAATAGGAGCAGACTTGTCCATTTTTAAAAATACCGTCGCGCATCGTCCCCTCATACGTAAACCCAGCCTTTTCCAAAACCCTCCTGGAACCCGCATTGTGTGCGAACGGCTCCGCAAAAATGCGCGCAAGATCCATCGTTTCCCATGCTTCCCTGCAAATCAAACGCACTGCCTGCGTCATCACCCCCTGGCGCCAATGGCTTTCTGCCAGCCAGTAGCCAAGCTCCGCGGACTTTTCGTACACATCCGTTCCCCGGCAGATGCTGATACTGCCAACAACTTCCCCGTCAGCCAAGATCGCACGAAAAAGCTGCCCTTCCTCCTGTGTGCGCGCAATACAGTCGTCAATAAACCACTGCGCATCCGCCAGAGTGTATGGAGACGGAAAAACATTGCGCAGGTTGTCTGCGATATGCGGATTGTCTGCGGCTTTCGCAAGTGCTTTGGAATCTTCTTTTTCCCATTGCCTTAGTTTTATTTCTTTCATATTGTCTGGTGCTCCTTTCCAAAAACGACACTGTTGTCTTTTTTAGAATACGACATTTATGTCGTTTTGTCAAGAAAAAAACAATGGGGTTTCGTCTGTCCCCATTGTTGTAAATAAAAAAGCGGTACTGTCCGCCTTTTTATTTGGTAGTCCTTTATGGATAACGTTGCAGAAATTCTGACATCGTTAGAATCTCTGGCATATCAACATCCAAAACTAAAAAATCTTTATCTCCTGTTACAAATACATCAATGCGTTCCAATATTGCTGTTGCCAAGATCGGCTAATCCTTTGTATCCCGCATTTGCGGATAATCATAAAAAGACAATGTCATGGAAATAAAAATATTTGTATCGAGCATTACCCGCAAACTAATACCCCCTGACCTCTTTCCTAATTTCCCTCATATAATCCTGCAAGCTTTCCTCATTTTGAAAACCTGCATTTGCTGCCTCCCCTGCGAATGCTTCCTCCACTCTCTGAAATGCCAGCATTGCAGAGTTTTCAAAGTAAAACCTTCCATTTTCTTCTACAATTACAACCTTATCTCCCGCTTTTAAATGAAGCTTATTTCTTACGGAAACAGGAATGGTTATTTGTCCCTTATCAGAAATCCGCGCAACTTCCATCTCTTTTCTTCCTTTCGAACATCATACCTTGTATCTTTTGCCCCAGCCGTTAAATAATAATACAGACCATCCCTCCGTTGGAATCATTTACAATTTTCTGCATCGTATCCTGCAATTTCATCTGGCTTTCATCATCCATCATCGAGATCTTATGGCTGATGCCGTCTTCCATCAGCTCTCCGATTGTCTTGCCAAAAATATTCGTATTCCAGACCCCTTCGGTAGAATTCTGTCCTTCTTTTATGTAATCCTTAAGCCCCTGCGCCTGTTCCTCGCTGCCGACAATCGGCGCAATCTCCGTCTCGATATTGGCGCGGATCATATGGATCGACGGAGACGACGCCCGGATCTTGACTCCGTACTGGCTGCCATGCTTGATGACTTCCGGCTCATCAAGCGCAATATCCGAAAGCTGCGGCGATACGACTCCATAGCCTTTCATCCGCACAGACTGCATTGCATCCGCGACTTTATCGTATTCCTGTTTTTTCGCCGCCATCTCGCGGATCAGACGGATCAGCTCATATTCGCCGTGCACCTGCACGCCTGTCAGCTCTGAAATATTCTCATAATAGTATTTCTGCGCGACCTCCATGCGGATCTCTGCCGTCCCGTCTGACAGGTTCATCTGCTCCAGCTTGATTTTTTCCAGATATTCGCCGTCCGGCTGAAACTCATAGTTTCTGACATCTTTGACAAACGTCACTTCCTGCAAGATCTTTTTCGCATTTTCAATCACGTTTTTCTTTACCGGGCGGTCCTGTCCGAGCAGGTCGACCCACTTCGGCAGATAAAAATTCATGCGCACAACCGGAAATTCGTATAAAATCTGCTCCAGGATATGGTTCACATCTTCCTTGCGAAGCTGCTCGCAGTTTACCGGAATTACACTGACCCCATACTGCGCCTCCATCTGCTGCGCCGTCTGCCTTGCTTCGTCGCTGTAAGGCTTTGCGGAATTTAACAGCATAATATATGGCTTTCCGCTTTTCTTTAGCTCATTTACGGTCTCCTGTGTCGGTTTTTGGTAATTTGCCGGCGGAATCTCCGTGACTGTCCCATCCGTCGTCACGACAATCCCAATCGTCGCATGGTCTTTAATCACCTTGCGCGTCCCTGTTTCCGCCGCCTGTGAAAACGGGATCTCCTGTTCCGACCACGGCGTTTTGACCATGCGCTCCACGCCGTTTTCCAAATGCCCGCTGGCACCCTCGACCATATAGCCGACACAGTCAATCAGGCGGATCTTGACCGAAATATCATCCGTCAGCTTGATCTTTGCCGCATCCTTTGGGATAAACTTCGGCTCCGTCGTCATAATCGTCTTTCCCTGCGCCGACTGCGGCAGCTCATCCCTTGTCCTGGCACGGACATTCTCATCCTCCATATTGGGAATGACCATCTGTTCCATAAAGCGCTTAATAAACGTAGACTTTCCGGTACGCACCGCACCGACAACGCCTAAATAAATCTCTCCGTTTGTCCTAGCCTGAATATCCTTATATAGATTGTACTGCTCCATCCTCCCTGTCCTTCCTGTCAAAATGTACTTTCTATACTTTATGACGCCAGACGGGAACTATGCCACTTTTTTGCCCTTGCGATCACAGAAAACAAAAAAGACAGCGGCAGCACCTTTCTAAACAGCCGTCACAACCGGCTTTCCATCTTTACCCAGCAGCGGCGTAAGTCCTCCCGAATATCCTTCTCTGCGATACAGATAATTAACGCCTGTTTCCTTATCCACCCAGATTTCAACTACACTAAGTTTGCCCTGACTGTAAATTTTTATAAAACGATCCATCGTTATCCTCCCTTTCTTTGCCTGCCGCGATGCGGTAAACAATTCCTATATGTTCTATTGTTATCCTATACTATAATATCACATTCACGCATCAACATCCATACAAATTTTCATCAATATGCGCAAGATCCTTCCATACCTTGCTGCTTATATGCCGATCCGGTCATAAAAAGCAAAGCAACGTCTGTTATTTTTCTTTGATTTTGACAAACGCCCCAAAATTTCCCCGCTTTCCATGACTGGCACGATGGGAAAACAATAGCTTCGGATTACAGCACGTACATAAATTGGTCACTGCCAGATGCTCCTTTAAAATCCCCGCCTCCAACAGCACAAGCTCATTTGCCTTCCACAGGTTCAACTGGTATTTGCCCATAGCCGCCGGAGCACAAAGCTGTGTCCCCGCGCCCTGAAACTGCTGTATAAACTGCTGCGCAACATCCTCGCTGACCTCATAGCAGGACTGGCAGATCGACGGTGCCACCGCACCGTACATCTGCTGCGGCACACTGCCATAATTTTTTTGCATTACACGGATCGTCTCACGCCCCATGCGCGCGAGCGTTCCCCGCCAGCCCGAATGGCTGACGCCAACGGCACGGTGCACAGGGTCAATCAAAAATAACGGCACACAATCCGCAAAAAACGCAGACAGCACCACCCCAGGCTCATTGGTAACCAGCCCGTCAATATCTTTATAATCTCTCTCCCGCAATATCCCCTTTCCGCAGTCTTCCCGCGTCACAACCCTGACGTTTGCCGTATGTGTCTGGTCGGTCAGCACAACATCCGAAACCTCTGCATGAAGAGATATTGCCGTACGATGAAAGTTCTCATCTACGGCAGCCCTGTCGTCCCCTCTTGTAAAGCTTAAATTTAATTCAGAAAAAATCCCCTTGCTGACTCCGCCCGCGCGTGTCGTAATTCCATGCTCCATCCAGTCAAACCGGTCAAACATACGAAACTTTAACAACGGAACACCGCCGTCTGCGGAATGGTCTTCAATGGAAAAGATTTCGCGGGTATTGGTAAATTTAAAATCTTGCAAATTGATCATTTTTTATCCCTCATCTTCGACTGCCAAGGCTTCTTGATATAAATGTTTCAGGTTGTACCTTACCATGTCACAAACCGTCTGTTCTGGATCTGTGACGCTTAGATGCTTTGATAAACGAACAATGTTTTCTGTGTTTACATTTGGCACAAACAACATTGCCAGTGCAGAATCCACAGAATAACCATTCTCGTTCATTGCATTGTCATTTACCAGAAATATCGGTATATTATAAGGAAATGTTGACAATCCCCAGTAAGACGTAGCTGCTTCCACACCTAAAAGCCCAGAATAGTCGTATTCTATAAGTGCATGTATGCTGTTGTCTAATTCTTTACCCATTTTGATTCCTGTGTATTCCATGTCAAATCCCCTTGATGATATCCTATATAAAATGGCTCTAAAAATGTGGAACTACATCCAGACTTCTTTTTTGTTGCAATGGATATCTAAATCACGCGTAATCCTAAATAAATCTTCCCTGCCACACTCTATAAGTTTTGACAATAAGACCGAGCCGCCTTTTAATATGATCTGACTTGCGAATCTTGAATCTGCGATCAGATTAGCCGTATATCTTAAATATTCAAATATATTTTCCATCTATTATTTACCCTCTACTGCACATAATCAAACGCATTCCGAATCACCACCCACTCCCCCGCACAGCAGGCAGCCACATCAAACCGGCATGGCTGATCCTGCGGGATACGGTGCGTCATGCAATAATAAGAAGCCGTACGGCTGATCTTCCTTTGTTTTCTTACGTCTACCGCCTCCTGCGGTTCTCCCATCGCAGTGCCTGCGCGGTATTTCACTTCCACAAAGACGAGATATGCGCCGTCCTTAGCAATCAAATCAATCTCGCCCGTCCGGCAGCGGAAATTTTTCTCCAAAACCTTATACCCAAGTGTTTTTAAATGTTCCGCCGCCTGTTTTTCATAATCCTCGCCAACCGTCCGGCTGTTTTTCATTTTTTGTAATCTCCCAGTTTTTTGCGTATTTTGTCCATATCATTGACAAATACAAGGATCTCTGCGACGACCTGGTACAGCTCCGGCGGGATCATATCACCGATTTCCAGGCGGGAAAGCGTATCGGCAAGCTTATTGTCCTGATAAGTCGGAACGTCCGCCTCCTTTGCAGCTTCAATAATCCTTTCCGCTACAACACCCTTTCCGGTTGCAAGGATCTTCGGCGCCTGCTCTCCCGGCTCATAGGCAAGCGCGACCGCAGTTTTTGGTTTTTCTTTTTTTTCCTTTCCTGACACGGCTTTCGTCCCTTTCTGTCCTTTTCCTATGCCCGCATATCAAACGAATACCGGTGCACCATCCCTCTGGACGCTGCTTTTGCCGGCTGGCTTTTTTGCAGGAAATCTTCGACAAAATCCACCTTTTCTTCCCGGTTTTCGATCGTCACCTTACAGTTGTATCCAAGCTGCTCTAACCGTTCTTGCAGCTTTGGCAAATGCTGTTCCAGCAAATCATATGCCGCGTCATCCGACAAGTAAAACTTTGTGTTTACATTGTGATCGAGCATCTTAATCGACACGTCGGTCGTGCCCAGGTTTTCCAGCTCCAAATGCAGAAATGCCGACAATTCCCCTTCTTTTTTGCCAAGGTTTCGTTTATTCGTATACACGTACAAATCGCTGTGTGCATTCTGGTTTGCCATTTTCAGCGGAATCTGCACATAGGTATACGCCTGGTTGATCTGGTGCATAAACTCCAGATTGTCGCGCACCTGTGCGGCTGACTGGGACAACTGGCTGGTATTCATGCCCGTCTGCCTTGCAAGCTGCTCGATCTGCCCCATCTGGCGGTTTAAACGCTGGTAGAGCTCCTCGACCTTATGTTCTGTCTTTAGCTCTTCCGGGCGCACCATCCACTGCTCCTGCATCACTTCTTTTAGCAGCGTATGGTATTCTTTTCCCGCAAACAGCCTGCCGAGCACCGCCTTGTCAAATGCCTGGGACGGCTGCTGCTCAAACTGCTTTGCAACAGCGTCCAGAAATTCCTTTGCCGTTAACTGCGGATTTAATTTCATCTGTTCCGCTTTTGGAAACGCTTCTTTTAGTTGTGCTTCTAACTGTGTGAGCTGCTGCTTATTTAACAGCTCCCCGATCTGGCGCGGCTTTGCGCTGTCCCCGTCCACTAGCTGCTTTTCCTGCGCCGTAAGCTCTTCGGGGCTTGCTTTCAATGCCGCTTCCTGCGTGAGCGCATCTTTTGGTGCCTGCTTCGCAAGCTTTTGTGCCAGTACCGCTTCTTGCTCCTGGCTGCCTGCCGCCTGCGTTTGCTGTGCAGCCGCATCGTCTGGCACCTGCCCGTTTTCCGCTAACTGCTGCAACTGCGCTTCATCCAAAAACAGAGCCGCTCCCGCAGACGCACCGTCTGATGCATTTAAAATGGCCAGCACCTGTTCGTTTAACATCAAAATCCCTTTTGCCCCGCCGGATGCATTTTGATAGACGTCCGAAAGCCCGTCCATTACTTTGTTCATCTCATTTAGCATCGAGTGCTGGTCATTTTGATAGTTCTCAAACTGCGCCGCCATCTGGTCGCTGACCGGAATCCCCAGCTTTGTCATTAATACCGCCGTTTCAAGCGAAACACGCGGATTTTGCATAAGCGTATGGCGCATTGCGGCAAGCGACTGCTTATCGATTGGCATTCCCTCTTCCATCATGCGGTTCACCATATCAATCGTATCCTTCGTCATCTCCATACCCGCGGCATCCAGCGCCTTTTGGATCGTCGGGTTAAACGCGCTGCCGCCCATAAACGGCTTGATTGCAATCGTCTGCCCATTGTTGGATTTGACCTGAAAAAATACAGACTGCCCCAGCATCAGGTTTACGCTGCCCTCCAGCCTTGCGGTGATCGACTGTCCGTTTCCAAGCCCAAGCAGCACTTTCGAGCCGTCAATCGAATGAATGCTGCCTTCAAATACCGCCCCTTCCTGCATCTGTGTCAGCTCCGATACAAGGTTCTGCGTAGACACCACGCTCCCCGGCTTTGCCGACGGTGATGCAATCGGCGCATTTGCAAGCGTATTCGCATACTGTCCTAAAAAATCTGCAATCTGCATAAATCCTGCCTCCCGTTCTTTTCGATCCTGCTGTCCAGGCGTTTGGGCATTACTCTGTCAAAAACTTTAAAAACGTCTTCCGGTGAATGTCACAAGGCCCCTGCTGCCGCAGCGCCTGCATATGTTCTTTTGTACCATATCCCTTATGCGCGGCAAATCCGTATCCCGGATACCGGCTGTCATACTCCTGCATCATATGGTCTCTTGTCACCTTTGCCAAAATGCTCGCCGCGGCAATCGAGCTGCTTTTTGCATCGCCTTTTATAATCGGCACCTGCCGCATCGAAATGCCTGGTATCGTAACAGCATCGTTTAACAATATATCGGGTATTATGCCCAGATTATTTATAGCCTGCCGCATTGCCTCATACGTCGCATTTAAAATATTGACCTCGTCGATCCTCTGCTGCGGCACAATGCCAATGCCCGCCGCCACCGCCTGTTCCATAATGACGTCAAAAAGCTGTTCGCGCAGATCTGCCGACAGCTTTTTCGAATCATTGATATATAAAATCTCACAGTCCTTTGGCAGGATTACCGCGCCTGCCACTACCGGCCCGGCAAGCGGCCCCCTGCCCGCCTCATCAACGCCGCAGACATATGTATACTGCGCATACTGGCGCTCGTATTCTCCCATCTTATAGACTCTCGCCCGTTCTGCTTCCATTTTTTCCATTTGTTTTTTCGCCTGTGCAACCAGCTTCTGCACCCCGGCACGGCTGTCCGTCTCATACGTACAGACAAAAGCAGGCAGCGCCTGTAGCATAGCTGCCTGAAATTCCTCACGAACTTGTGCGATTGTTTTTCGAGCCATAAAATCCTCCTGAGCTGCTTTTGTGTGATTTTTGATTTATGATCGGCGTCCCGTTTTCCGCTATTTTATTCTGCCGATCGAGCGAAACGGATAGATCCGAAAAACTACCCTCCCGATAATCTCCGAACGCCTGACATACCCGACTTCGGCAAAGCGGCTGTCTACACTGTCATTACGGTTGTCCCCCAGCACAAAATACTCATCTTCCGCCAGTATTTTCGGCGTCGACGCATACCCTGGCTGCGTTATGGTTTCCGTCCCGTAATGTTCCTCTAATGCTTCGTCATTGATAAAAATTGTCCCCTGCGCATCGATGCGTATTTTCTCGCCCGGCAGCCCGATAATCCGCTTTACATAATACGTATCCTGTTCATAGCGGTACGGAAACGCAATAATTTCAAACCGCTTTGGCTCACGAAAACGATAGGACAGCTTGTCCACCAGCACCTGGTCGCCGTTATAAAGCGTCGCCTGCATGGAACTGCCCTCAATCTGCGTACGCTGCCCCGCATAGTTTACTAACAAATACGTACAGCCCAAAATAATGGCGAGATAAAAGCACAGGCTGGCGACTTCCTTCCATATAGCCTTCATGCATTACTCACTCCATGAACCCGCCGGTGGTGCTTCCACCGTAATCCTGCCCAGCCTGCCGCCTCGAAATTCATCCAGCAGCAGCGCCGCCGCTTTTCCATAATCCAGCCCGCCGCCTTTTTTTAAGCAGCCGCGGCTTTCACAGAGCGCTTGAAAAATTGCCGCCGGCTCTTCTTCCTCACAGACGCCGTAACGTTCGTTTAAGCACCCCGGATATCCCTTTGCCAGCTCTTTGATCAGCTCCATCGCCAGCTCTTCTTTATTTAACAGTTCATCCTTAATCGAACCGATCCACGCCAAATGCATGCCGACGGTCTGGTCTTCAAATTTAGGCCATAAAATCCCCGGCGTATCTAACAGCTCTACATTTTTATTCAGCCTGATCCACTGCTTGCCTTTTGTAACGCCTGGCTTATTTCCAGTCTTTGCACATGCCTTGCCTGCAAAAGAATTGATAAACGTAGATTTGCCCACATTTGGAATGCCAACGACCATCGCCCGCACCGGGCGGTTTAAAATGCCGCGCCTTAGGTTTCTTTCTATTTTTTCCCTGCACGCCTCCTGAATGACTTCCTGTACCGCTTTCATTCCTGCGCGGTTTCTCGCGTCCAGCCTGACCGCATAGCTTCCCTGCGCTTTGTAGTACGCGCACCATGCCTGATTTTTTGCCTCATCCGCCAGGTCTGCCTTATTTAACAGCACCAGCCTGGATTTTTGCTTTCCAAGCTCGTCAATATCTGGATTATGGCTGCTCACCGGAATCCTCGCGTCTACAAGCTCGACCACAAGGTCGACCAGTTTAATATCCTCCTGCATCTGCCGTTTTGCCTTGGTCATATGACCCGGGTACCATTGATACTGCATATTTCAATCCTTCCTATTTCATCAAACCCAGCTTGTCTCTCGGCGCAATGATAAACCACGCCTTCCCGATAATGTAGTCCTCCCTGACATTGCCAATATTGGCAAACCTGCTGTCCTCACTGTTATTACGGTTATCTCCAAGCACAAAATACTCATCTTCCGCAAGCGTGATCTCCGTCTCTGCGATTCCCGCATCCTCGATGCGCTCCGTCTGCGTCTCCTCCACATATTCCTCGCCGTTGACATAGACCGCGCCGTCTTTAATCTGCACCATATCCCCCGGTACAGCGACCACACGCTTTAGATAATAATGCGTATTCGTATTTCCATTTGGCAGAAATGCAATCACATCCCCCGCCTTTGGAGAGATAAATTTATAAAAAAAGCGGTCAATCAGCACCTCGTCCCCGTCCTCTAGCTGCGGCGACATGGAAGGCCCTACGACAGTAGAACGCACGCCGAAAAAATAAGTTAGCACGACCGCAATCCCTATCGTAATCGCTATTTCCACGATCCAGATCAAAATCTCCTGAAAGAGTGACAGATTGATCTTGCGTTCCTTCCTTCTGCCAAATGTAAGCCCTTTGACTCGTCTTCCCATTTTTCCTCTAAGATCCTTCCATTTCAAAAAAGAGACAATCTCACAATTGTCTCTTTTTTCACAAAAATTATTTTACGAGCTCTTTTACTTTCGCACGCTTGCCTACGCGTCCTCTTAAGTAATTTAATTTCGCGCGTCTTACTTTACCGTAACGTACAACCTCTACTTTTTCCACATTTGGGGAATGCAACGGCCAGGTCTTTTCCACGCCGACACCGTTTGACAGCTTTCTTACTGTAAACGTCTCACGGTTGCTAAAACCCTGCTTCTTTAATACAATCCCTTCAAATACCTGGATTCTTTCACGGTTTCCTTCCACAATCTTGCCATATACCTTTACGGTATCGCCTACATGAAATTCAGACACAGACTCTTTCATCTGTTCTGATTCAATCTGTTTCATAATTTCTGCTGCATTCATTTTTGTGACCTCCTGTTATTTTGATGTTCTTAATACCGATTCGTACCAGAGGACCATCGCATTTTTCACAACAAATCTAACTTATCACAATGCGGGCGGGATTGCAAGTGTTTTTTTCAGATTGCATCTCTTAGAACTTCAATTTTGCATAAATGAATTTTTTCCGCCTTCTGATAGCCAATGCCAACGCCAAGTATACGTCCCTGGTACTTTGGCGGCTCCCCCAGTTTTCCTTCAAATTTCAACGCATACCTTTTGTCCTTAATCTGCCGCAACGCATTCTGTGGTGTATCGTTTACCTTCAGCTCTAAAATGATCCCATCTGCCTTGTGGTCAACCTCAGGATAAAAAATAAAATCCACAAACCCAACACCACATTTATCTTCACGTTCAACCCGATACGTATCCCTTGCCGCCAGATACACAAGATTTACGACAGCCGCAAGATCTGTCTCGTTATTGTAGTGAAGCATCGGCACCTCTGTATTATGGGCAAACTCCAGTATCTCAGCCATAACCGCCGTATTATTCTCAAGCGTTGCCCGAAGCATTCTGTCCGATGCCTTTGCAAGCTGATGCACATATCCCAGTGTCGGTTCCTTGATTAGCAGATCTTTGAAACGATCCATCAATTCTTTATTGGGAATGCGAACACAGCCCTTTTCAAAGCTCAGAAATCCATACACCACCATCGCCGAAAAAATCTCATCTCTGGTCATCAGATTCATAGACGTCGCCGCATATTCCTGTACATTTGCCCGAACCGGCAGATCCGATACCATTTTCGCTAAATCATCCCGTACTTGTGCCGTATTGCGTTCTATATAGTAAAAAATCTCATCATAAGGCCCTGCACTCGTCCAATAATTTCCCAGATTATTGTTCGTAAGCGCTGCAACTACCGAACGCGGATTATAGATTCTCCTCCCCTGCTTTGTATGATATCCATCGTACCACAGCTTCAATCCATCCCTGGTCACTTTGGGATGCTGCTGATTGTTTAAAAACCTTTGATACAGCTCGTCTACTTCCTCTTCTGTAAATCCAAAGTAATCACCATACAATTCTTCTGACACCATCGTATATTCCAGAAACATATTCAGCTCAGACCCGCTAGAATACTTGGCAATCGGCAAAATTCCTGTCATATAAGCCAAAGAAACATAAGCTTTTCCCTTTAACAAATTGCTTAAAAAATCAATATATTCTTTCCTGTCCCTAAGCGTTACAAAATCCCTGTGGAAAATAAAATCCCACTCGTCAAGTACAAAAATAAACCGTTTGGAATCGTATGCATGATACACTGCTGAAAACGCGTCCCATACAGCATCTTCCTTTTGAATCTCTGCTTTTGGGTATGCGTCAATCAGATCTTTTAGCAGCCTGTTTTCAATTCGTTCGATATACTGCTCATAACTGGTACATTTGCGCGGCAGTTCATTCAGCGAAACAAATACCACATCATATTTTCCCGCATAATCTTGATACTTATCAGATGCCGCGATCTTAAGCTTCTCAAATACATCCTGCACATGACCGGCACCAGAAAAAAAAGCTGCGATCATATTTGCCATCACTGACTTTCCAAAACGCCGCGGCCTTGTAATACAGATATAGTTGGTACTCGTTTCCACCCTTGCCATTAACTGTTCTAGCAGCAATGATTTGTCCACAAAATATGGGCTGTAAAACTCCCTGCTGTAAGTATCGGCAGCGGTCTCCGTATTCAGATAGTTTCCCACGTTTTTATGCTCCTTTCTTGTTATGATCCCACTCAACCGCCAGTTTACCTGCAATTCTACCACCCGTCGGTTGCATCCTCTATGCCAATTCTTTATAATATTCTTATCCGAAACACAATATCTGTCATCAACCAGTACGAGGAGGGAAGAACCATACGATGTATGAAATTGACAAAGCAAAATTTGGCAGCTTTCTTTCTGCCCTTAGAAAAGAAAACGGCTTGACACAAAAAGAAGTTGCACAAAAGGTGTCTGTATCAGATAAAGCCGTCAGCAAATGGGAACGCGGCTTAAGCCTGCCGGATATTACGCTGCTGATACCGTTGGCAGAGCTGTTTGGCATTACGGTAACAGAGCTGTTGGAGGGGCAGCGGATGGAAAAAAGTGTCACGCTGGACGCCGCCCAGATCGAAAGCCTTGTGAAAAAGGCGCTTGTCTATCCGCAGGCGCCGCCTGAAAAACCACAGGAGTTAAAGCGCAGGCACCGGATAGTGTTCGGGCTGTGCATCCTTGCTGTCTTTTTGGAATTTGCCGTTTTGCTTGCAGTTACAGGCAGCTTTCTCGCCTTACTGCAAAATACATTTTTTTACGGCACTTTCACCGTACAGATCATAAGCCTGTGTTTTGGCGCGCACTTTTGGATCACCGCAAAGGAACAGCTTCCAGCTTATTATGACGAAAACAAAATAAGCTGCTACCACTCCGGGTTCTTTGAAATCAATCTGCCAGGCATCTGCTTTAACAACCGCAACTGGCGCAGGATCCTGCGTGCTGGACGTATCTGGTCTGTGCTTGGTGCTACTGCATATCCAGCCTGCTTTGCCATAATCTGCATGGTGCTGCCAGATACCTGGGTATGGATTGCCTGTATCATAATTCCGCTTGTGTTTGTCGAAGGGCTTATGATACCGATTTACTATCTGGGAAAGAAGTACGCATAAGAAAAACAGTTTGTGCTGTTACTACGGGTTGCAGCTTCCGCAAGGTTCATATCCATTCTTAACAAGCTGCTGCCTGTCTCCCGTAAAATTTTCTTTGTTTTCCTTCTGGATCTTATCTGCATTGCCACAAGACGGCAGATGGAATTTCTTTGTATTGGTATTGAGGACAAAATCCGACGCATCTTCTTTGCTGACCATATCGTCTGGCTGGATCTCCCTGCTATCACCAGTTGCATAATCGATCCATATGCCAGGCTGCGCATTAAAAATATACACGTTGTACGAAACACCTTTGCCCTGGTCTTCTACCGAATACGCTTCCATCTGCACACCGTCTGCAAGCAGGTTGTCTCCTTCAAATACTGGCGTCACGCGGTACATTACATGATTGCCCGTCTCACGCACATAATCTCCGACTTCTTCTTCAAATGGCAGCATACCGCTGACATTCATATACCGTGTCCCCGTAATCAGGTTTTTCTCATTTGCATCCTCTCCCGCAAGCTGGTGTGCGATTAAATGGCAGCGGTTGTACAGGCTTTTTCCTTCTACCGAGTCATACTGGATGCTGTGCCAGCCGGTAGGCTTTACTCTGCTGATATTGCCGCGTTTTTCGGTCGGCATCAGGTCTGTGCCGATACATGCCGTCGCCACTCCGCACCTGCCAAGCGCGTCCAGCTCCGAATAATGTTCAAACGATTCCGTCGTCATCTCATCTTCGGAAAATCCGGGCACATTTTCATCCACAATCATATATGGATCGCTGATATCTGTCACTTCACGCTCATTTGAAACAACTGTGTGCAGCTCGTCCTGGCTGTTTTGCTTCGATCCTGTTTCTTTTACCGATACGGTACAGCCGGTCAGGGACAGCATAAGGACAAGCAGGATACACAGTATCTTTTGGTAACGTTTATTCACTATTTTTTCCTTCTTTCTTTTTCATATTTTTATTCCCGTTTTTTTATTCCCGTTTCTTTTTGCTTTCCACGGGTGATGAGGTTTCTGCCGCTTTAAAATTATAGATCGGTGTAATTCTTGTTACAATATCTGCCGTATCCGAAATATTGTTTACAATCGAATCCAGCCCCTTATAAGCCATCGGGCATTCATCCAGCGTTTCCTTATTAATCGAGGTCGAATAAATACCCTGCATCTGCTTTTTAAACTCAGATACAGTAAAAGACTGCTTTGCCATAGACCGGCTCATCAAACGCCCGGCTCCATGCGGCGCCGATTCGTTCCAGTCCGCATTGCCCCTGCCTGTGCAGATCAAAGAACCGTCCCGCATATTTATAGGAATCAAGAGCTTTTCGCCTTTTTTCGCCGATACCGCGCCTTTTCTTAAGATCATGGATGCCGTATCGATATAATTGTGCACCGTTGTAAACTGGTCTTTGACATGCAGCTTCATCCCTTTGACGATCTCCCGCACCATCGCTTTGCGGTTGACGTCCGCATACATCTGCACGATCTTCATATCGTGGATATACTGGTCAAACAGTTCACCGGACACATATGCCAGCGTCTTTGGAATCGTTGTGAAAACCGCGCCTTTCCGTTCTTCAATCCTGCTTTGGATCTCCGTTTCCTTTCCCTCTTGCTTTAACTGTGCAATCATCTGGTCAATGTCTTTTTTCGTCGTTTTGTTTAACGCCCGGTATCCCTCCTGCTGGTAATACTCTGCGACCTCCACACCCAGATGGCGGCTCCCGGAATGCACGACAAGATAAATATTCCCTTCGTCATCCTTGTCTGCCTCAATAAAATGATTGCCCCCGCCAAGCGTCCCAATACTCTTTTGCGCCCTGTCGCCGTTAATATGGCGAAAACAGTTAAGACGGTTGAAATCGCTTTCGATTTGCTCAAAATAGCTGTGCGCCTTTTCCCGGATCTGAAAGCCGGACGGGATCTTTTCATAGATCAGCTTGTCCAGCTTTTGAAGCTCTAAATGCTTTTCCTTTACAACAACGGTCTCCATGCCGCAGCCAATGTCCACGCCTACAAGGTTGGGCACAACCTTATCCGTAATCGTCATTGTCGTTCCGATCGTACAGCCCGCACCAGCGTGGATATCCGGCATCATGCGTATGCGGCTGCCGCTTACAAACTCCTGGTCTAACAGCAGCTTTACCTGCGCGAAAGACGCATCGTCTGCCGTATCCGCAAAAATCTTTGCCGTGTTATACTTCCCCTGCAATTCGATCATACAGGCTCCTTTCTTACTGTCTTTGCAACTATCATACCATCTGTGCACAGGGTGTGCAATAAAAATATTTGTAAAGCAAAAAAAGCTCCATATAGCGGGGCTGTTATATGGGGCTTAGAGTGATTATGTGTTGTTTTTTCATATACTGAAGGTACGCTAGGAGAGAGGATGGGACTCCCTTGGCTGCGTCCGTTCCAGAATGATAAGAATCCCTAAGCATTCTGCTGGAACGCTGTGGCTGTGTCCGGTCGCGGCACCTAGTTCGCTGCCTGCTGGCAGCTAAAGGTGCCGCTTGGCTGCGCCCCTGATTTCTCCGCAGAATACTAAGGGCTTCTAACCATTCCTCCAAAGCCGCCGCCAAGGGAGTCCCATCCTCTCTCCTGGCTGCTCCTTCATAAGTGTTGCGTAAGAAAGCTCTATGCTATGACGATCAAAACAACCCTATGATATAGATATATCGCAATCCCAGTTGTTTTTATACAGAGCAACGCTGTACTAGATGAAACACTTACTTGTTTTCGTAGCATTTACGAAAAACAGCCAGGAGAGGGGATTGGCACACCCTGGCTGCGGCTTTGGAAGAATGGTTAGAATCTCTTGGTATTCTGCAAAATAACCAAGGGGGGCGCAGCCAAGCGGCACCTTTAGCTGACGGCAGGCAGCGAACTAGTGCAGCGTTGCAGAAATAACGGTGAATACAGTGCACGTTATTTTTGTCAGCGCAAGGCGGAGGAAGGAGGCGATGCCGGGTGCATCGTTGACTGACGACAACGCAGTGATGGCGGAAATGGCGGGTGCTGTATTCACTGTTATTTCTGCAATGCTGTACTAGGTGCCGCGACCGGACACAGCCATAGCGTTCCAGCAGAATACCTAGAGCTTCTTACCATTCTGGAACGGACGCAGCCAGGGTGTGCCAATCCCCTCTCCTGGCGTCCCTCCCTGTAAAAATTTCACAAACCAATTCAACCTTACTCTTCTAACATTCTCGCATTATGCGCAATTACATCCTTATACCAATAAAAGCTATCCTTTGGTATCCGCCGATACGTTCCGCTTCCGTCGTCTTTTTTGTCCACATAAATAAATCCATACCGCTTGCGCATTTCTCCGGTAGTAAACGATACCGGGTCAATGCATCCCCATACCGTATAGCCGATCAGATCCACGCCGTCCTCATCCACGGCTTTTACCATCTCACGGATATGCCCAGCAAGGTAGTCGATCCGGTTTTGGTCATGAATCTGCCCGTCTTCTATTTGGTCTTCATACCCAAAGCCGTTTTCTACAATAAACAAAGGCAGCTCATAGCGGCAGTAGTACTCATTTAAGACATACCGCAGCCCCTTTGGGTCAATCGTCCATCCCCACGGCGTCATTTCCAAATATGGATTTTCCACTGCGTCGGCGCTTGTGGCAAAGTCATTTCCCAGTTTTTTGATACTGGCGTCTGAACTCATCACGCTGCTTAGATAATAACTAAAGCCAATGTAATCCACACATCCGTTTTTTATGATTTCCAGATCTTCCGCGGTAATGTCCAGATGATATCCTTTGCGTTCCCATTCTTTTTTTACATAAGAAGGATAATGCCCTCTTGCCTGCACATCGGTAAAAAACAGGTTCTTTCTGTCCTCCTTTTGCGCCAGCAGCACATCGTCAGGATGGCAACTGTACGGATACACCGGCGTAGCCGCCACCATGCACCCGATCTGAAAATTTGGGCAGATTTCATGCCCTTTGCGCACAGCCAGGGCGCTCGCTACAAACTGGTAATGTGCCGCCTGATAAACCGTCTTTAAACGGTCTTCGCCTTCTTCAAACTGAATGCCCGAATTGGTAAACGCATAAATCGGATTTGTCAGAATGATCTGATTATTGATTTCATTAAACGTCATCCAGTAAGTTACTTTATTTTTATAGCGTTCCATTACCGTGACCGCAAAACGGACAAAACAATCAATCAGTTTCCGGTTTCTCCATCCGCCGTATTTTTTTACTAGCGCATACGGCATTTCAAAATGGGAAAGGGTAATCACAGGCTGTATCTGATACTTAAGCAGCTCATCAATCAGGCTGTCATAAAACCGCAGGCCCTCCTCGTTTGGCTTGGTTTCATCCCCCTGCGGAAAAATACGGCTCCAGGCAATGCTCGTACGGAAGCACCGAAACCCCATTTGGGCAAACAGCCGGATGTCTTCTTTGTAATGCTCATAAAAGCGGATTCCTTCGTGGTTTGGATAATATTCCCCTTCCAATACGCCGTCTGTAATTTTACGCGCCTTTATCCTGCTGCCGCCTGTCATCACATCGGCGATGCTCAAGCCCTTGCCGCCCGCAAGATAAGCGCCCTCTACCTGGTGAGCGGCAACAGCGCCGCCCCATAAAAAATCTTTTTTCAATGTCCTGTTCCTCCTCACAAAGCTTCTATTTCTATCTATCAAAATGGATAACCTGATATATAATTTCTTCCGCGCTGACCTGTCCTAGTTTTTGTATGCGGATATCCTGAAAATCATCTGCATTTGTCACAAGTACCGGAGATACGAGCGAATAGCCTGCTGCTTTGATCAAATCCATATCAAACCGTAACAGCGGCTGTCCCTTCTTTACCTGGCTGCCTTCCTGCACCAGCGTTTCGAATCCTTTTCCTTCCAGCATCACTGTATTTAGCCCTATATGGATCAGCAACTCCACTCCACCTGCGGTTGTAATGCCGATGGCATGTTTGGACGCAAATACAAGGGATACGACTCCATCACAAGGCGCCGTAACCTCCCCTTTGGATGGGCGGATCGCAATGCCAAGACCTGCAACGCCGCTGGCAAACACCTCATCCTCCACATCCTGCAAGGCAATCGCCTCTCCGCTAAGAGGCGCGTAAATATCTGTCTGCTGTCCTGCTGCTTTTTGCTGCTTGACATTTCCTGTCTGTTCCGCTGGCTGCTGCCCGTTACTGCCTGCCTGTCCTGGGGCTTCAAAATCAGCGCTGTCGCCTGGCGTAACTCCCCAGAAAACAGTCAGAAGCGCACCGCTTGCTAACGCAGCCACAATGCCGGCAAGATAACCCGCAAACGGAGAATAGGTACGCATTGCCAGCGAAAAGATATTGTGGAACACATAAGCGTCGCAAGTAACATGGAACGCACCGTTAATCGCCCCTCCGATCCCGCTGGCGATCCCGACAATCGCAAGCATCCGTTTGTAGTTCATAATAATACCATAAAGGATCGGCTCTGTCACTCCTGCCAGGATACCGGTTAAAATCGTAGGCCCCGCAACGTCCCTGATTTTGGAATGTTTTTTTGCTTTTATATATGCTCCAATGGCAATGCCAATTTCTGCAAATACCGCGCAGACACAGACCCCTTCGATGATATCGCCGCCAAAGTCATTCAGGTTTTGAAGCGTAATCGGCGTAAATCCCCAATGCAGCCCAAGCAGTGTTAAAAATGGATACGCCGCGCCAAGCAGCATTCCTGCGATCACCTGGTTAAAATCAAACAGGAGCATTACTACGTCGGATACTTTGTTTGCCAGCGTCGTTCCAAACGGCCCGAATAAAATTACAGTAAACGGAACCATCAGCATAATGCACAGCATCGGAACAAGAAATAGCTGCAACTCTCTTTTGACGATTTTTTTCAGCCCTTTTTCCAAATAGCTGTACACGATCACCGCAATAAAAATCGGAAAAATCGTAGAAGCATAATCGATTGGCGTCACGCCGATTCCTAGAAAATTAACATTTTCCGCTTCCAAAAGCCCGGTAAAATTCGGTTCTAGCAGCGCCGCTCCGATCCCGCCTCCTACATACGCATTTGCCCCAAACTGCTTTGCCAGTGTAATGCCAAGAAAAATCGGCAGAAAATAAAATACCGCATTGCCAGCAGCCGACAAAATTAAATAGGTGGAATCCTCATATCCCATTACGCCAAACTCTGTAAATACCGTAAGCAGCGCTTTTACCATACCCGCGCCTGCCAGCATGGGGATTAACGGGGAAAACGCACCGGATATCACTTTCATCACCCGATCCATTATGCTGCCTTGTTTTTTCACTTCTTCATCTGCGCTGTTCCCTGCGCCGCCAATCTTTGCTACAGACAAAATAGCTGTATAATAATCATGTACTGCCGGGCCGATCACGACCTGGTACTGTCCGCCGCTGATCACCACCTGCAAGACATAAGAAAGCCCTGTGAGCGCCGCTTTATCTGCTTTACCCTCATCCTTGAGCTCAAACCGCAGCCTGGTCGCGCAGTGCACAAGGCTGTTGATATTGGCTTCCCCGCCTACGTATTCCACAATTTGTTTCGCTTCGTCTAAATATTTCATCGCTTCCTCCTTATCTTTTTACGCCCCAAAAAACAAAATGACCCAGCAAGGCAGAGTCCATCAAAGCTCCTGCCCGTCTGAGTCATGCCTGGCCGTACCAGTAACACCCGTATTCAATTCAAATTAATCCGGTTCAAATGAAGCGTCAGGTACAATACCTCGCCTTCACTTACGTTCCAGCCATAAGCCTGCTGCAAAAACCTGGAAATCTTAAGGGCGCACTTATAATCCCCAGGACACTTTTCTGCAACTACCCGCGCTATTTCGATATCCATTTTCAGGACTTCCCCGCGCATCTGCCTGCGCACAAAATAACGTATATGGGTGATAAACCGGCTTACATCAAAATTATCCTCACAAAACTCCCTGCCATAATGAAGCTTGCTGATATTTAAAATATTCTGAATGATTTTTGTACACAGCAATGTTTCATCCATATCATTCTGGCTCTGGCTCGCATTGATAAAGTGCAGTACAAGAAACGCCGCTTCCTGCTCCGGTATTTCATAACCGGTCTTTTTGCGAAGCCTTGCCACCACTTCTTTTGCAAACTGGTATTCTTTCGGATAAATCAGCCGGATATCCCATTCTAAAGGTGTTCCAAAATAAAGCCCGTTTTTCGCGCGTTCCAGCATCAGCCCAAGATGATCTGACAAAGTCAGCAAAATACTGTCATTGCACCGGTATCCCAGCCGTTCTTCCCCTTTTTTTATGATGCTGCCGGCAAGCTCCACATCATCCAGGGTAATCCGCTTTAAAAGGCTGTCAAAATCTTTTCTGCCGCTCTTTCCTTCCAGCACATAGCGCTTTTCCACCAGGGAATCCTGAATCGGCTGCCCTGGCTTTAAATTGTACGCAACGCCTCTGCCCATGACAATCATTTCCTTCTTATCACTGTCTTTTGCCAGAGCAACATTGTTATTCAATGCCTTTACAAGCCGCATAGTCATGGAATACCTCCCTCATCTGCTGTTTTTTTTGTAAACACAAAAATGGCATGACAAAAAAGTATGCACAATGTACATCTTTCAGTCATGCCTGCTTTACCAGTAACACTCTACTTATAATACTACCCGTTTGGCAGTGTTTTGTCAAGGTGTTTTTTATTTTATTTGCCTGCATAAATTTTCTATAACATCCCAGCATATCGATCCGCCTACACATTTTCATCCAGCATCTTTCTGCCCATCTTCCTGCTTTCCTTTGCATCCTCCCTGCAATATTCCCGCACATACTGGTCAAGAGGCATCAGCGTTTCTTCGGACTCCTGCACATAAGGATAAAACAGCCGATAGCCCTGCTGATCCGTTTCCTGAAACCGCACTGCAATCTGCCAGGTCATCCTCTGCGTTTTTTGATACATCGGTTCCAGCTCCAGCAGCCATCCTTTAATATATTCATCCGCAGCCTTTTTTTCCTCCTCTGTGGCAAGCCCTTTTTTTGCCTCATACATACCCTGAACCATCGGATGGTCTTTCGGCTTTCGAATTCCCGTCCAGTCTGCCTCAAATACTGCCCGCACTGTGACCTCATGCTCCTTTGTGTCTTCCTCCAAAAATACAATCCTGCTGTTTTCCACTTTTTGAATGCCTTCATATGTCTCCTGCTGCATTGAGAGAATTTTTTCATAAATCTCCTGTGCCATTTCTTCTGAAACATGCGTACAGCCATCCTGCACCCGCCATCCTTCTGTTTTTAAATGACCGTCGTCCGTCCCGCCTGTCTTTGTTTGATCTGCCTGCATCGTCCCGCAGCCTGTCAAAAAAAGCATCATACAAATTGCACAAACTAATTTTCTATACACGATGATGTCCCCTTTCCCGGCATTTTTCACTTTTCGCCCGCATTGGAATTAAATATTTTCTTCGATATATGCTCTGCCGTCCTCCCTGCCCGCAAGCGGCTTTACACGGTCGTCTTCCCGAAACGGCGTCACTTCTCTGCCGTTCTCATCAAGATAAAAAAGGTCATAAGACAGTGCTCCATCCGCTGCCGCCTGCGCCGCCGGCAGGTGTACCTGATAGGAAAACCCAGTTTGTTCCGTCACCATATAATTTCGCATCATTTCTTCGATATATTCTGCGTACAGCTTTTGCGCAGCCTGCTTTTTTGCAGCGTCATCGATCTGTTCCACTGCTTCTAGCATCCCCTGGGCATAGTGACTGTCCTTCGGGTCAAGGATGCTCGTCATATCCGCGCCCACCTTGATATCCAAAGAAAGCATGTCATCCGCAATCACTTCATTGCAAAAAGAAAACTCGTAATTGTCTAACTGATAATATCCCTCATACTCTTTTTCCATATGTGCAATCACCGCATTCGAAATATCCGCTGCCGCCTGATTGCTTAAATTCAGGCTGATATTCGTTATTTTTCCGGCTGGCGGCACAGCTTCTCTTTCTTCTATCCCTGTAGACGATGATGTTGCAAACATCACTGCAAGGACACACACAACTGCCGCGGCACTGATTCCCGCCGCTTTTGATTTTTTCCGAATCTTCATAATCGCCACGATCCTTTCCCGCATCACATTTCTGCAAAACCCGCTGCAAAGCGGCAGCGGCATCCTTTTTTGTTCTTCTGTTCCAATCAGGACGCGTGCGTACTCTGCCCTTGCCGATTCTCCAAAAGTACGTATCACTGTTTCATCACAGGACAGCTCCAGGTCACGGCTGCATACCGCATACATCATCCATACCATCGGATTAAACCAATGGACTGCCAGTGCAGCAGCAAGCACAATTTTTGCCGCCGCATCCAGGCGCCTAATATGTACAAATTCATGCTCCAGCACATACGAAAGCCGTCTTTTATCTTCCCAATCCGTACGTTCCGGCATCAAAATCACCGGATGCCACAGCCCGTATGTTAACGGTGCTTTTACAAACCCGCACTGCCGGATCTGGATATGCCGTCTGCCACTATGCTCCTTTAACCAACTCTCCACAAACTCGTTTTTTACAACGGCAGAAACGCAAAACCTTCTGATACATATCACATACATCGCTGCAAACACAGACAGACAGCCTAAAAATCCGACCGCCCAAACTACAAAAAGCCCGTTTTTAAGTATTGCCTGCTGCTCAGCCCGGCGCTGCCCTGTCAAAAATTGCCCTGCTTCAAAGAAACGCTCGGAAGCTGCTTCCTTTTCTGCGTCCATATTGGTATCTGAACCTGTATTTACACCGACATCCGCCTCGCTGCTTTCTTTTGGCACCTGATCAGGATCATCCAAAGGCTCGGACGCCTGCCGTGCATCCGCTTTTTGATTAAACCTGGGTATCCTAGAATATATACTCAGGCTGGATGGGATTCGAACCGGCAGCAGCAGATGCACAAGCACCACTCCCCATAATACAAGAAACGTTTTCTTTGGCAGATAGTTCACTGCTGCCGCACGGACTGCGAGGACTGCCAGTATAAATACAGAACCTGAAAGGCTCATTTCCAATAATTGCATATATGTCACTTCCTTTTTGCCATTCACATAAGACTGTGGTAGTGTCGTTAGTTACAGACTACCACAGTCTTGTAGAAATGTCAAGATCCGGCAAGAAAATAACGGCATTTTTGTGGAAATCTTCAAAAGCGTATGCTATGATACGAATAAAAAGAAAGGGAAACAACATGAGAAAAGCAGTTTTATTTATTGCAATGAGCCTGGACGGATACATTGCCGATAAAAACGGCGGTGTTGACTGGCTGACGGGACAAGACAGCAACGCTGAAACCGATGACAGCTACGCTGCCTTTGAACAAGAAATTGATACGGTTGTTATGGGACACACCACCTACCAACAGGTTACGACAGAGCTTTCACCTGAAAAATGGGTATACGAAAACCTGCAAAGCTATATTATTACACACAAAGCATACGAGCCAAGGCATAACATCCACTTTGTGTCAGCAAACCCATGCACGCTTGTAAAAGATCTTACACGCAAAAACGGAAAAGATATTTGGATCTGCGGCGGAGCCGGGATGATACGCCAGCTTATGCAGGAAAATCTAATCGACAGATATCATATTTCCATTATCCCGACTATTTTAGGAAGCGGGATTTCTCTCTTTGGCACACTCCCTTTCGAGATCAAGCTGCTTTTGGTCTCCGTTAAAAACAGCAACGGGATTACCGAGCTTGTCTATGAAAAGAGAACCTTTTAACTGGCTCAAACCATTACAAAACTGTCACCTTTGAGAAAGATTTCAGAAAGATTCCCCTGTTATAATCTCAAAAAAACAGAAGGGAGAATTAAAATGCACGCAAAAAAAATTATATCGGCTGCATTAACAGCAGCCATGCTGCTTTCCGGTACCTGCACCGCAGGCATTCCACAGACTGCCATTTACGCCAAAGACGACATCCGTTTTTATACAGGGCTTGGCTATTACGAACATATGGGGCTTAAATCCACAAAAATCAGCTCCATAAAAGTACCAAAAGGAAGCGGCACCAACATCTATTCCAAGGACAGCAAAGAAAGCGGGGCACTGACCTCCTCGGACCCAAAAACAGCCAGCATTAAAGCGATGCACAAAAACATGGGCTGGACTGTCTATGGGCTGAGCACCGGAAAAACAAGCCTGCGCTACAAAGACAGCACAAAAACCGGCTCGCTCAGTCTGGAAGTGCTGCCGGAACTAAATCTGAAAGCACTAAAAAAATCCGTCAAAGTAAAAAACGGCAAGCTCAGCCTTACAGTCAAATATCAAAACAATACAGATACAGACATTGTGATAGAAGGCGCCAACATAACCAGCGCACACATCCTGTTCGCTGGTGAAAAAGAACCTGCCCAGGAAGAAATGGAAACTGCCCCTGAACGCTGGATCTCAAAAAAGTAACGATCCCCGCGAAAAAGGCCAAAAGCATTACGTTTACTGACCAGACAAAAAAGTCCGGCAAAGTTCAAAAATTCAGCTATCCATCGGTCTACTTCAAATTTCATAATGTCTATTTCAGCGCCATAATAAACAATGCATCGTTCAAAAACCATGTGGCAGATTATCATGATACACTGCCGCTTGCAGAGTATATAAAATAGCGCGGTTATTACAGCAAAGACACGATCTGTTTTTTCTATATATACTTAAGAAGAGGGGATGCCGCATTCGAATGTGCGGCATTCCCTGTTTTTATTAATTCAGCAAAATAAAAAGGTAATATTTTATTCTCTGAAGGTACATTCTCCTGTTTGTCAAAAATCGGGTCCTAACGCCTTTATTTCACCCCGAATCTCTCCAATTTTTCGGTATGTTGGCAGAACAATATGTTCAACCAGAGCCTTTTCTGTTTCAACTTTAATTGTCAGCTCGGATATTATATCATAAACCAATGCAACAACCTCATCTACATGATCCTTATCCTGTGTAATCTCCAGCAGATCCAAAAGACGAAACGCTGCTTTCTCTTGCCCCACTATCAGCCAGGAAAACAGTTTTTTCGGATTGTCCACATTTTTTAATCTTCTATCAATTCATCAAAGCAAGCTATTCCGCAGCACGCGAAGTCCAGTTTACCAGAGTCGTATTCTGAGATGCTGACGCTTGCAATGCAGGCTACCTGTCTCCCGACGATACCGCCGACAAAGTATGCGTCAAAGGCGGCACCAAGCTGTAACCTGGCGTCCACGCCATCGAACGAGCAAAAGATTTTCCAAAAGACGGGGAAATTAAATCGCATTTGGATGTTTCACATGAACATGCTTATCTTTTGCCGAAAGGATACAGGCTGCCGTTTCGGACGAAGGGGAAGGTGTTTTATTTTGCGGAGTAAATCCCTGCTCACTAAAATTTAGTCTCTCTTCCTCAATTACAAGTGGTCGGTGCAACATTCGCTTATGAATGCTCAGTACATATTCCCCAAGCAAACCAGTAAAAAAGACTTGCACAGAACCAAGCACCAGTACAGCAAGCAGGATCGGTACCGTACCTGCTGGGTACCGATCCCAGTACAGCAGCTTTAGCACAAGGTAAACAACTGCCACCGCAATACTCGCCGCTGATAAGACAACCCCCATAATCGTAGCCACCCGAAGCCCTGCTTTTGTATAGGAAGTAAATCCAAGCATCGCACCGTCATACAGTGTTGCCCAGTTGTTGTGCGTCTTTCCTGCTTTCCGCTTTGGCTGTGTATAAAAAATATCCTTCCTCTGATAGCCAAGCTCTGCGACAATGCCACGCATATATGGCGCTGAATCATCCAAGCTTGCCAGTATTTTGACAAATTCCCTGTCATACAGCCCAAACCCTGTGAAATGCTCGATCTGCTCCACCTCTGACAAGCTTTTAATCAGCTTGTAATAACAGCCCCGCAAAAACCGCATGGCTTTGTTTTCCCTGCTTGCCGCCTTTATCCCGCAGACAATCTTATACCCTTTTTCCCATTCCCTTACAAATGCGGGGATAAGCTCCACCGGGTCTTGGAAGTCACAGCACAGGCACACCGTACAGTCGCCGGTCGTCTGGCACATGCCGTAATATGGAGAATTAAACTGCCCAAAGTTTTTCGCGTTAAAAATTGCCTTGACTTTTGCGTCCGCCGCGCACAATCCGCGCAGGTATTCCCTCGTACGGTCTGTGGAGCAGTTGTCTATAAACAGGACTTCATAGTCATATTCCGGCAGGCTTTCCCGTAAAACGCCAACGACCGCCGCACAGATTTCCCTTACATTCCCTTCTTCGTTATAGCAAGGGATCAGGATACTTATTTTTTTCATCACGCGCTCCTTATTCCACAGCTTCTATATACAAATTGGAGAGCAGCTCTTCCCGCGGCAAAAACGGCGCCATATCCTCTAACGGCAGGCTTTCTATGCTGCCGTTTGCAAGGCGCCTTGCAGCGCTTTTCGGCTCAAAATTCTGCTCCGCGCAAACGAATACCTCGCAAAACACGGCGCCCTCTTTTTCTAACGCCGAATCGACTGCCTGCACCATCTGCGCGTTGCTGTGCGCTTCCAGATAAGGATAGCCAAATGCCTGCGCCACCTTTTTAAAATCTGGAAACGACAAATCCCCGCTCTCCGGCCCGATCCCAACCCGCGAACGCCCCGCAAAAAAGCTCCCCTGCGTCTGGCGGATCGAATGGTATCCCCCATTGTGGATGACAAACAGCTTCACCGGAAGCCGCAGTGTCTGGATGGTCTGTAGCTCCTGTAAGTTCATCATAATGCTGCCATCCCCTTCTATGCAGACGGTTTCCCTCCTGCCTGCCGCGATGCACGCGCCGACTGCCGCTGGAAGCCCGTAACCCATGCTTGCCGCCCCACTGTTAATGAGAAACCTGGCATCTTTTTTTACCACATAATTCTGGCTGCCAACCACGCAAGCGCTTCCATTGGACACCACGGTCAGGCTCCCATCTGCAAGGCGCTGGCTCAAATACCGGATAAACGCATAGACGTTGGCATGGCGCCCGTCCTCCTGCCAGTGCCTTGGCAGCATCACCGGGTACTTCTCCCTCCAAATACGGCACTGCTGCTTCCACCCGTCCTTTTGAAACAGCGGGCAGGCGTCCCCTGCAAGGCGCCTGCCCAGCGCCTTTAAAAAATCCCCCGCATCCGCACAGACCGGCAGCTCCACGTGCAGCGTCGGCTTTTTCAGCTCCGCCGGGTCAATGTCCACCATAATGACAAACGCGCCCCTTGCCCAGGCGTCCCAGCGGTAGCCTACCTGCCGAATCGACAGGCGCGTGCCGACCGCAAGCAAAAGGTCCGCGTTCTGCACTGCAAAATTGCCCGAACGGTCGCCCATGATCCCGCCCCTGCCGGCATACAGCGGATGCGCATCCTCAATGGAATCAATGGAATCCCAGCAGGTTACAACCGGGATGCCAAGCAGCTCCACGATGCGCCGAAACTGCGCATACCCTCCTGAAAGGCGGATGCCGCTGCCGGCATACAGCACCGGGCGCTCGGCAGCCCGGATGCGGGAAACCACTTCCTCTAACACCTGCCCTTCCTGCGGCGTTTCTTCTCCCGCAAACAGCGCCGTGCCCGCCTCTTTGGGACTGCCCCCTTCCTGGCAATACCCGCGCAGGCCATCGGTTTCTATGACGCAGCCTTGAAAGTCCAGCGGGATGTCCACCCACACAGGTCCGCGCCGCCCTTCCACCGCCCTTGCATACGCCTGCTCCAGCACAAAACGGATGTCCAGCGGGTCTTCGAGCATAACCGCATACTTGCACATAGGCGATACTGTTTTTGTAATGTCATATTCCTGGTCACCGACCGCGCGCGGGGCACTTGTACCCATCTTTCGTCTGGCGCAGCGTGCCGTGGTATCATAGCGCACCTGCCCGGATACTACAAACATCGGAATAGAATCCAGCCATGCGCCCAGTACACCCGTAATGGCATTTGTCCCGCCCGGCCCGGTCGTCACACAGACTGCCGCCATCTGGTTGTGTACTCTTGCATATGCCTCCGCAGCGATTGCGCACGCCTGCTCATGGTGGCAGAAGGTACAGCAAAGCCCTTCTTTATGCCCAAGCGCATCGTTTAAATGCATGGCACCGCCGCCGACTACCATAAAACAATCCTGAATGTGATGCGATACAAAAAAATCTGCTACATAATCTGCAAGCCTCTGCTTCATACTTTCCCACCCTGTCTTTCTATGATCTATGTTTCATTTTCAATCCTCTTGCTGTTCCTATCCGTCAATTTCATCCTTGTGCCGCTTCTCTTACTGCTTCGGCAAGATCCTCCAACATCGACTCCGTCATCCCTGGGTACAAGCCAACCCAAAACGTATCTCGCATAATCCGGTCAGTATTCTTTAATTCTGATACCACACGATATCCTGCCCCGATCGAACGCATCTGATCAAAACACGGATGCCTGAGCAAGTTTCCTGCAAACAGCATTCTTGTCTGTATACCCTTTTGTTCCAAAAACTGCACGGCTTGTGTGCGTTTTCCCTCCTTACGGCAAGTAAGCGCAAATCCAAACCAGTCCGGTATTGCGTTCTTACACGCTTCCGGCAAAACCAGACTTTCGGTACAGTCAGACAGTCTATGTTGAAGATACGCAAAGTGCTGTCTTCTTTTTTCTGCGAATACCGGAAGCTTCTCAATCTGCGCACAGCCGATCGCCGCCTGCATATCCGTCGCCTTTAAATTGTACCCAAAATGCGAATAGACGTATTTATGGTCATAGCCTTGTGGCAGTTGCCCATACTGCCTGCCGAACCTGTGTCCGCACTTGTTGTCCATACCAGAGGGACAGCTACAGTCCCTGCCCCAGTCACGCATAGAACGGATACACTTATGCAGCAGCGGGTCATTCGTATACACCGCTCCTCCCTCGCCCATTGTCATATGATGCGGAGGATAAAATGACGAGGTGCCAATATCACCGACGGTGCCTGTATATACCTCTTTCCCATCCAGCAGATATTTTGAACCAAGCGCATCACAGTTATCCTCAACCAGCCACAGCCCATGCTCACTGCAAAATTGTCGTACTGACGCTAGGTCAAACGGGTTTCCAAGCGTATGCGCTGCCATAACTGCTTTTGTACGTTCTGATAATGCCTCTTCCAACTGCATTACATCCAGGTTATACTGTGGAAGCGTCACATCGATAAATACCGGAACTGCCCCATATTGCACTATAGGTGCTACCGTTGTTGGAAACCCGGCAGCCACCGTAATCACCTCATCCCCTGGACGCACCTGCCGCTCTCCAAGCAGCGGTGAAGTCAGCGCCATAAACGCTAGCAGGTTTGCAGATGACCCGGAATTAACAAGAGAACAATACCGAATACCTAAATACTGTGCAAGCCTTTCTTCAAACTCCTGGGTGTAACGTCCCTGTGTTAGCCAAAACTCCAGTGCGCTGTCTACCAGACTGCACATCTCTGCACTGTCATATACCCGGCAGGCATATGGTATCCTGTCCCCTTTTTCATATTTTTTGGGGATATGAAACCTGTCACAGTATTCTTTTACTATGCCAAGTATCTCATTTCTTGCTTCTGTCTCTGTCTTATGTTCAAACATAGAAGTCTCCTTTATTTATCCTTTTTCCCTGAAAGCCACTGCATCCAAGGAGCACATCCCGCCCCTGCCATTTTTTCCAACTGCCTTTTATCCCGCTGTGTATCCATACATTTCCAAAAACCCGTGTGCCTGTACGCAGCCAATCGCCCGTGGGCAGCCGCCTGCTCCAACGGACCTTTTTCAAATACTGTATCATCGTCGTCAATATAATCGAAAATATCTGGTTCCAACACCATATATCCCCCATTGACTACACTGCCGTCTTCCTCGCTTTTTTCCCGAAAGCTGCTGATACTGCCGTCTGACTCTACCTCCAATACACCAAACCGCTGTCCCACATTCACTGCCGTCAGCGTCGCTAACTTTCCATGTGCCTTATGAAAAGTATACAGTTTTCCAAGATCCACATCCGACACAGCATCCCCATAAGTCAACATAAACGCCTCATGTCCAATATACGGTCGAATGCGTCGTATACGCCCACCTGTCATTGTATGTAACCCAGTATCAACAAGCGTCACCTTCCATGGTTCTGCTACATTGTTATGAACCTGCATCTGACCGCTCTTTGTAAAATCAAATGTGACATCACTGTTATACAGGTAATAATCTGCAAACCACTCCTTAATCACATGCTGTTTATACCCGCAGCAAATAATAAAATCATGAAAACCATAATAAGAGTATTCCTTCATGATGTGCCAAAGGATTGGCTTTCCGCTAATTTCGATCATTGGCTTCGGCACCAGGTGGCTTTCTTCGCTAATTCTTGTTCCAAAGCCGCCAGCTAGTATGACTGTTTTCATTATTTTAATTCCTCCTGTAGTTCCTCCTCATACTTTTCTCTTTTCATTCTTCCTCAACTTCCAACACATAACATACCTGACGCAAATCACCTGGAAAATCCGTTGAAAAATGATTCAAAAGATTTACTTTAACATATTTTCCCTGAGGTACATTCATAGCAATCTGTGATGTGCCTGTTTCCAGCCTGACATCCGTTCCCTGCAACACATCATCTGCCAGGATATCCATAGATAACGTTCTATCCAATTTATATGGAATATAACAGTCCAGCATTACTTTACCAGTCTTAGAATATACATAAAATTCCACTTCCGGTCCAGTCCATCCATCCTCATACCAACCATCACTCTTTATCACTTTCCCTCTTCGAATCATAAACTGCTCTACGAGTTGTCCGAAATAATCAGCCTGTACATGTTCCTGTGCAAGTATTAATAAAGTTGCATTCTCTCCAAAAATAATACGCTGGACTGCTCCTGTCTTAATAAGTTCAATCAGTAACTGTTCCTTACCGTCATCTGGCAGGATTTTCTGATCATCTACATAAACAAAATCAATCCCACACTTTTTGCAATACTCCAAAAAATGTTCCTTTTCATCTATCAACGCCGGATTTCCAGACTCAATGTCACAAAAACGCTCTGCAACACATTTCATGCCCGCTAACTGTGTTACATCCGTGGTCACTGCAACTGCTTTCTTCTTTTTAGATCTGTTCAATATTTCGCAAATCTCTTTTCCCGCCGTATTTTCTAAAATATTATCGTAAGCAAGCTGCTGATTTATATATCCTTTGTTTGGAACTTTTATTTCTGAAAAACCAACAGACCAACTCCAGTTCGAAAATGCAATCATACAAATCTGAAATATTACCGCCATCCAGCATATTCCAGACATGGCAACACCGTATTTAAAAATAAAACAGCCTGCCAGCAAGATTACCGCAACATAAAACAGCAAAAAATAATTTCCATCTGCTTGTGAAATAAATCCCATACCAAATAACATAGAAAAACATAGTGCTGTCATCAACCAAACCCATTTCCAACAATTATGTACTCTTATTTTCAAAATCGCGAGCATTATAGAAGCTGATAGAAATAAAAGCAACGGCAATACTGTTCCCCATGCAATCACCACATGTTCAAATCCCTCCGCTGCTGGATTTATAAAATATCCATACAGATTAAACACTGTCTTTTTTATCGTATCTGTTACCCCTCCCAATGACTGATTAATACCTCCAACTACCGCATATGGATATTTTACCTCGACATCGAACATATCAAGTACTGGACTTAAAAACGCAATCAAAGGTGACCCTGTCAGCACAAAAGTCCTCCCCCAGATAACCCCCAGCGTGAGCAAACTAAACAGCAATACCGTAATGCCGCCTCTTACTTTTCTAATCCTAATAAACGGCAGCAGCCCCACAAGCAAAACAGTCGTAAAAAGTACTGCGGTTATTTTAAAACAATACGATGAAATAAGACTTGCCAAACCCAGATACACAAGCCAGTTATATTTCCTCTTACTTGACAAATAAATCAGATATACCGCTGTGATTTGCAAAAAAACAGTAATCACATCCGGCTTAACCGTCATCCCCATATTCACCAAACTAGGCAGCGTGATCACTAAAGCCCCTATCATACATGCTATTTTCTTGTTTGTGAGATCTTTTGCAAACAGCCAGCAAATTGCTGCTGTCGCACATACCAGCAATGCACAAAACAAGAATTGACAACTCCATGCCCCGCATTCTGAAAACGGCAGCAAAATTGTCTCAAATCCTTTTGGATACAAATACGTAAAACCTGCAAGATGAAGATTTTCGTAGATACCCTTTCCTGAATTTGCAAGCACATATGGTGATCGAATTCCATACCAAAGTGCATCATAATCTCCCTGAAGCCCAGCACGTCCAATCTGTATCAACAGGCTAGCCTCCACAACCGACAGAAATAGTTTAATAGATATGCCATGATCTGCATATCTATTGATAACTATTAAGTTTTTTATTTGCAAAACTCTGTTTCCAGATACAACCAATCCGCACAAACTCACAGCAGACAAAACAATCCACATATTTCTGACCGAATAAATCCTGCACAAAGACAAAGTCCCCGCGCAAAGACATACAAAATCCAATCCCAAAATAAGACTGCCTGTCCAAAAGATGCTGTTCTCCATATCCGTTCTACGAAAAAAAACAAATAGGAGAAAGGCACCTGTCAATACAATCATACCGAAATATCCTGTGGCAGCCAGAAACGGAAGGATAACCTGATGCAGATATGCTTCTAAAACAATTAACAAGACTCCTATGTAAAATTTCAACTTACCTTTTACGTTCCAATTTACTATTATCGCCACTGTAGAAAAAATCAATAATTCTAAAATCATTTTTCGTGCAGTTTCTGTATGTAGTGCATACTGATACGGTCCTGTTACAAACAGTTTATATATCTGAAACAATAAAATAACAGTAAAAACGATATAGAGCCATATACTTTTTAAATATCGCTTTATATACCATACATGTTCCTTTTTCATTGATAATTTTTCCATATACTAAGTTGATATATTTTTAATATTTCCATTGCATCTCTAACACTTTTTCCATCGGTAACAAACATTTGCCCCAATTCTTTATTATCATAATCATCATAACTAAAGAATACTGTCTTTGCCTGTTCAGAAGCATACAAACGGTACGGCATTTTATGCAGTTCATCATAAGTCGTCAACAAATTGCCGCCAACAAACAACGCCGTAATCAGAAGCATATATCTGCGAATTATACGCCTGCTGCAAATCTGATATGCATATGCCAATGTAACGATAATTCCTAAAACCCCCTCCATATACTGCAACCCATATCTCGAACTCATTCCATAAGTTACTGATCGAAAGCCCCATCTGGAGCATAAAATAATAACATGATTTAAAAATCCACTGACAAGCAGGCATACCGGAAGTATTGTTTTTTTGTAAATATGCAGTGACAATATCAAATATACTGAAACCATATACATGCCTATTACAAAAATACCAAGAACATATGCCCAGATCATCCCGTTTGCAGTACTGGTAACAGTCTCTACCCCAATCATCTCAGCGGAAAAGGACGCTACAAAAAACTTAATAAAAAACACAGGTTCTTCAAGCAGGGCAGCAAACAAAGAACCATCAGATATCACTCTGTTGTCTCTTTGGAGATAACTACATAAAACATATATTGCCAGAGGAATGTCTACAGACAACAAGAATATAATTTCATTGTCTATCTTTTCTGCTCTTTTATATTTTGCTAAAATCATTCCAAAATAGAATAAATTCAACGTTACCGCAAAAACAGCGCTATAAAATACAGCAATACATAATATTGTAACCGGTGCAAGCACTATAAGGAAGATCTGCCTCTTGCCTGAGATTTCCTTTTTCGTATACCATAGATCCAGCAAGTAAAAGTACAAATAAAACATAGCAAATGCCCAAAAATGAGGCCATCCTGTCCCATTCAAAATCATTTCCCATTTATTTAAGCTAAAAATACAAATAAGAACTGCCGCATAAAAATATAAATTGACTTTAAAATCTAACACATACTTGTACATGAAAAATGCAATTAATGACAACCCAAATGCACCTAAAATTAAATCAAAATATACACTATATCCAAAAAAGTGCAAATTGATCCATACGGACAATAACTTAGCAGGCGGCTGCAAAATAAAAGCACTTGAACACACATAGGACGATATTTTTCCTTCGCCAATAAACTGGTTGATCTCACGGATATAATCATTTAGAGACGGAATATTTAAGGTAGCATGAAAAATATAGGATATTGTTGCTGCAAGCAACAATGGTATAGGAACAAAGTATCGTATTTTTTTTAAATTATTTTTTCCAGCCATATTTTTACAGCCTCGAAACCGGATTTGCTAAAAATTTGTCCAGATCTGCTGGTATTCCCAACCCATACATTCCATTTCCTTCACTGCCAATATTATAATAGGTAATTTTTTTTCCATCTTGAATCATTTCATTATATACAGGTGCTACATAAAATTCATGATTCACACGTATATTTTTATGTATCATTTGATTTGCATATTTTACATAATCAGAGCCTTTTGCAAAATTATAAATGCCAACCGTTGCTTCGTTTGAAATAACTTCTTTTTCACGCACCATTGTTACATATCCGCTTTCATCATAGCTGATAAATGACCACTTTGGATCATCTGCGTACATCGTCATAATATGTCCATCTGCTTTTTCCGCTTTTTGAATATACTCATCTATATCTACCGCTACATACTGGTCCGAATTTGCGATCATAAGCTTATCATTGTTATTAATGTACGGCTCTGCAATTAAAACCGTACATGCAGCTCCCTCTGTAACATGGTCAACCGGTAAAACAATGCATCCTGGATTCATTGCCTTTAGTAACTTTTCCAAATCATATTTTTCTAAATGTTCTTGTAAACATAAATATATAAAAGTATGTTTTTCATTTGGCGTAACATTACGTGTCACATATTCAATCATTGGCTTTCCATGAACGTCAATTAACGGTTTTGGCATTCGATATCCTGCCTGTGCAAAACGGCTGCCTCTTCCAGCCATTGGTATTACAATATTTATCATATTTCATCCACCCCCGCAAAATATTTATCATTCTCAGCTCCTGGATACTTGATGACTGTACACACTGTATCCTCCAAAGCTTCAAAATCTGTCACATCACCAGGTTCAACAACAATAATATCCCCTTTATTAAATTCTTGGGAAAACATTCTCACTTTTCCAAATACAACTACTGTTAACTCTGTAGCAATTTTATGATAATGCGCTTGTTCATAATCGCCTTTATGGTATCTTTTAACAGCCGCCTCGACTTTATTTGTTTTTATTACCGTTGGTTCAAAATTTCCAACAAACCAGCCACTTTTCATCTCTGTTAACTTTTCAACTTTCATTTAATTCCTCCGTTCTCATAAATTCGAATCCTCTCTGGTGTATAAAATGAATGATATCTGTTATTTTGGACTTCCCAATATCCTGCCTTTTTATTATTTAAAATCATTTCATTTATAGCAGATGTAAGATAATACTTATTTTCATGCATGGCTCCTTTTAATATTGCCGTTTTGCTTGCATCAATAAAATCATGCCCTGTACGAAAATAATAAAAACCTGCTATTGCTTTATGTGAAACCGGGCGTTTTTCAACTGCCTCTATGACTTGCTCCTGATTACATGTATCTGTTTTTATATAGGAACACCTTGGATGAAGAGACTCAAAGCAAATTACCCCGCAGTCAAAACGATTCTCATGAAAATAATCCAAAATCTCATTATAATCTACATCTATGATCTGATCATTATTAGCAATAATCAATTCCTCTTGTGAATCTATATAATCTACTGCCATCAAGCAAGTACACAGTGCACCGCCTGTAATGTTTTTTAACCGAATAATATCTGCATCATCATCTGTCATCAAAGCTGCCACATCATCAGTATGAAACTGGTCACATTCCTGTTGTAAGAATAAAAAAATAAAATGTTTCTCTTTTACACAACTATAATTCAAAATTACTTGTTGGATCATTGGACTCCCATTGATCTCATACAGCGTTTTTGGATAATAACTTCCCTTAAAAAATTCTGAATTTCCACAAGACGGTATTACTATATTTACCATTTATATGCCTCCTAATTTTCTAATTTCATTTATAATGTGATTATAATTCACATCATAAACGTTGTTGATTCGAAGTAAATGCGCTCCAGACTCAAGTGCTGCCTTTATTCCATTTTTATTATCTTCCAAAATCAAACATTCATCCGCAGCCAAATTCATCTTATGCATTGCTTTTATATATATTTCTGGATTTGGTTTTGAATGATTCACATCTTCATTCGACATAATGATTTCTAAATAGTCCATCAAAGCTGCTTTTTCCATCATTTTTACAATCGTATCACGGATAGAATTTGAACAGATTCCAATCCGATAACCTTCATTTTTAAGTCTCGATAATGCATATTCATGCTGAAATATTGGCCTGCATTTTATTTCAACTAATTCCTTTGTATATTCCTGCTTCAGATTATTAATAAAATCATGAAGAGACTTTGGAAGATACGATTCACTGCTAATCATATTTAATTTATCCTTAGTCGGCAGCCCATCAAAACTATTGATATGATCGTAATGTGTAATTTCATGTCCAAATAATCTTAATGCCCTATTTAATGCTTCATAATGCCAATCTTTCGCATCAATTAAAACTCCATCCATATCAAATAAAATGCCTTTTATTTTCGTCATTTAAAAAAATTCCTCGCTTTCATCGGTTCATCTGTGCATAACAGTAATTTTTCACTATTTTGAAACGGTGCTATAATATTCCATAATCTGTCTGAATCCTGATTGTGAATTTCGGAAGATATAATCCCTATACGTTTTCCATTTGCAAGATGATTCGCTATGATCTCTTCTGTAATCCAGGCTGTTTTAAATTCATCCATCCAGACTCCTTCCGTTTGTCCATACATTACAATTTCTCGTTCATATTCACTTTGGCGTGAAAAAGTATGAAACCCATCATGAATATACACAACCTGCTCTGGAATAGACATATCAAACATAAAATAATGATCTATTTCATAAAGCTGTAATATATTCTTCAATATTTTTTGCATACCATCAGCTTTTACATTCAATGCCAATGGTAAGCTTTTTCCTTCCTTTGCATATTGATCTGCAAAGTCAGAAAACGCAGTACATCCAGCGGCTGGAATATTATGCGAAATCACCAACTGCTCATTATAATCACGTACATCTGTCTCTATTCCAAACCCATTTTCATATGCTCTTTGAAACGCATCCAGCGTATTCTCTTCTTCTTTATACAGCCAATATCCTCTATGTGCCAAAATATACATTTTTATCTCTTCCTAATATATTTTCTGTTGTATAAACTGTTTTTGCAGTATAATTTTTTAACTTATTTTCTCTATGGTCTTTTTCAAAAAACTTTTTTTCATTACATATAAACCGTATAACCATTCCCAAAGTGCTTACAGCCTGGCTACACATTTTAACATTCGACACCTGATCATCCTCACTCCACACAAGCGGAAAAAATCGATACGTTTGATGATAATAATGCAGGGCCAAAACCCCGAAATAATTAAATGTTAAATTATCCGCAAACTTCATATAATGATAGTCTCTTAACATATCAACTTTATACATGTTCAATCCAGCACCTAGATCATAGATTCTTTTCTTTACAGCAAATGAAAAAATAACATTATACACTTGATTGCCAAATGTTCTGAATTTAGAATATCCAACAAGCCTGGAACTTTTTAAAAATCTAGACCCTAACAGGCAATCATATCTTTTGTAAATTCCATTTTTTATCCACGGCAAAATATCAGAAATGTGTCCCTGATCATCTCCATGCAATGTAATAATATAATCAAATTTATATGTAATCGCATACTGAAAAGCTACTTTATGCGAACCTCCGAGCCCATAATTTTTATCATTACGTAATAATTCAACTGGAAAATGAAACTGATTATTGTCTAAATATTTAATTACAGCCTGTTCACCATGATCCGCGCTTCGATTATTCACCAAAATTACTTTATCAATGTATTTTTCACTTTCTCCTTTTAATTGTTCTAATACTCTTACAATCTGTCGTTCACAGTTATACATTGGTATCCATAATAAAATCTTATCTTTTTTCTTCATTTACTCCTCCAAATAGCGACTTTTTACTTTTACTTTAATAAATCGTGATTTATATATATATTATATTTGTGCAATGCATCGTACTTCTCATAAAAAATATTCACATCCGCAACCGCAACATCATCTTCCCCATCCGTAATGATACAATTCACATTTTGATTTCCATAATACGCCTGCAACAAAATAGATTCTTCAGCCGCTGTCCATCCCCAATTATATGCCCAGTCATAATTCAATTCTGTTCTGGCTACAAATCCTTCATGATCTTTACAGTATTGCGCAGTATTGCTCCCATATATTTGAAAATCATTTGTTGCTATCGAATAATATATTAAAAAACACACCAAAAAAGTAGCTGCTGGTAAAGCTAAATATTTCTCTTGTATATTTACTTTCATTTTTCGTTCTAAAATAAGATAACACCCAAGCATAATAGGTATGACAAGATTATAAATCCTTACAATATTACTCATATATGAAATAACATTTACACCCTGAACAATACGCCAAATACATGCGAAACATACAACAAAGACACTGAATTCCAGCAAGTTGCTAATCATTACTGATGAATATTTACATGAAATTAGCAGTAATATTAATAACAATGCAAGACTAATGATCTGGCTCCATAATAATGGTACTGGTATTTTCACACAATTTAAAAGATCACCTCCCGGATCGATATCCTGATGTATAAATGTCCCGTCAAATCCACGAACAAATCCTGCGAAAAGAGCAAACAACGTAAAGTACCACCATTTTGAAAATATAAGTTCGCTCTGCTTTTTCTTAGAAAAGACCAAAATCAGCAAAATAATATTCAAAAAAATCGTATACTCATTTATATAAATACCAATAGACGAAAGCAATAAGATAAATATTTCCTCTTTTGGTGACGTTGATGAATATAAATATATGTATACAAAACAACACCAAAACCAGGATGCCGTAATATTGGATGAAATCATCGGCATAAAGCCGCTATTAATCAAAACAAAACAAAAATATAAGATCCCAAGATACATCAATTTAAAATTCTTTTTATGGTAACATGCTGTCAAAGACGCAGCATAAAAAAACATAATCCAAAATGAATATCCAAATGAACATAAATCTATCAGAGTTTTTACAGAAGTCACCCCTACTTTTAAAGCCAAAAATGCAAACCCGTATTGTAAAAACATTGCACCTGCGCGATGATTATAATATTCATACCAGTGGTCAGGATTCAACATCATATCCATCAAATGATGACTCCCATCTGCATACAAAGTATTTTTTCCTTTTATAACTAAAATCATAAATATAAGCAATGCAGTATAGGAAGTTATCAATAAACAAACGTTTTTTTTCATCCGAATATCCATCACAAAAATTCTCCTTATTACAGCTATATACAATCCAACGCTTTTCATCGCTCAGATTATTTTAAAATTATTTTTTAAATACCGAAAAGATTTTACACAAAGAATCTTTTGATTATAGTGGTCTACAACTGCTATATTTAATATATCTTCCCCGTTTTCCGTCCATAATTGTTCTTCTGTGTCACCCACTTTTAACATTCCTCCGCAATCTGAACTTTGGATAGAAAACCTGCTCTTTTTGTTATTTGTTCCCGAGATATAATAAATTTCTTCCTCTTGGTCTTCTCTATCAGTTTCATATCGATATAATTTACATTCATTTTGTTCCAATCTTTCACGAATATAAGTCCAAAAATATTTTTCTGTTCCTTTTATTACAACTGAATAATCTTTCCCTGATATCCATTTAAGAATCCATTCTATTTTATTTTCATTTAATATAGAATCATTAATTGCAGTCACCTGATCTATTGACAAATAAGCATCATCAAAATCAGACGGATACAATTCTCTTAGCTCATTGCTAAATTGCAACGCACCATGAGAATTCATATGGCCTGTATCCGCAAATCTATCCTTTTCATAGGAAGAAAACCAGTCTATTGTTATCGCTGGAAATCTTTCTCTCAATTTATTATAATAATGATAAAAACTCTTCCTATATTGATCTGTAAACACTTCATTATCAGGCAACGGCAGCTTAACAATCCGCACTTGTATTTCATTTTCTATACATAATTGAATCATTCTCCTGTAATAATCGTCAAAAAGAGGATTTACTATAAATTCATCAAACACAATCGTATCTAAAGACTCATATTCCATAGTACCTCTTGCAATATATCGTCCGCCGTGTATCTCATTTAATTTCTGTGCCATAAGGTTTTCTTCATACTGCCAGTAACCACAAATTTTTCAATTTATTTGGAACTATATAATAAAGCAATACAACAACCGGAAAAAATAAAATAAACTGTATCGAATTAAATAACATACGTATGATTCCTTAAATATTTTTATCTCTCCTCTTTTTCCATAGTTTCTTTTTCAATGCACGAAACGGATATCTAATATTCATTAATAACAGATCCATATTTTTTACCTTCATTTCCAAATAATCAAGCCTGTCTCGTGTCCACACATTGTGTTGATCCACCCGTTCCATTTTCTGATCTACAAATCGAACCAACGTGCCATTGAGTTCTTCCAGACTCTCTTCCAATATTCCTAACCTGGCATAGGATTCTTTTAATCTAACTGTATATTTCTCCCATTTTCTTTTTTGATTTTCCAACATGCTGTTCATATCTGACAGTTGACCGCAATGCTCTTTAAGTCTATCTTCACATTTTTCCAAACAACTGTCCAACTCATCAAACTTATCTTTGAATTCATTCCATTTTTTAATACTACAGTCATTTTGTACATGTATTGATTGTTCTAAATTTTTAATCTTGCATATCTCTTCAAATGCCTCTGACTCTATCCCCATTAACTCCAAATACGCCGTCATATCTTTTAATGAAATACTTCGATCCGAAAAATGATCTTCAATCGCATGATCTGGAAGCTCACACTTTACATTTGCCATTACAACAAACAACTCAGGCGTCAAAATTTCAGGATTCAGATTATGTGTAATTTTTCTGTTCGTCCGCAGGCTCTTCCAATAAATACTTCTTAAACGACGGATTATTTTGGTATCCAAATCATTCCCAGGATACTCTTCAAATGGATAAAATTTTACTGTTTCAAATTTTACGACTGAAATAAGCTGTTCCAGAGTATGCTGGGAATATCCAAATACATGCGTAATATCATTGTACCGATGCAAATAACTTTCTGCTGACTGAACATTCGGCACTTGAAGTATCAGTATCCCATTTTCACTAAGTGCTTCTTTACAAGCCTTTAAAAAATCGATTGCCATTTCCTGTGGTATATGCTCAAATACATCTAATACTGTGATCAAATCAAAACTTTTACGATGTTCTCTTAGCCAAGCAGATGTGTCATCTGTTTTTTCACAGTGCAATCCTTTCTTTTTACAGTATTGTACAACTGAAGGAGAGATATCAACGGCTCTGCAATTTGTATATCCCCACTCCTTTTCTGTCATCAGCAATTCTCCTAATCCTGGTCCAATATCCAGCATACTGGCAGTTTTGTATTTTGGAAAAAACTTTTTGAAGTTCGCACAATACCATTCTCTTTTCCATATAATAGAATCTTCCTTTGATGCAACATCAAATGCATTTTCTGCATAGGACTCAAATATTTCATTTCTTGACATTTTCACACCTGTTTGCCTGTTCTTGATTTCCATATAATTCACAAAGAGATATCCGCAATGTTCACTCATCTTTCTTGTGCAGCAATAGATTTAGAGAACATACACACAACTCATTCTGCGTATAACGCGGCTTTAGCAGTTCTAAAATTTCCTCTGTTAATTCACTTTCTGAAGAACCATCAATCCATCCTAAACGATTTACCAGCTTGTTCTCTGTCAATTCCACAATTTCCATACCACTTTTTTGAAAGCTCTCCTTCATTTCCTTTATATCTATCCGGTTGACTCCATCATAATGAAATACCATCTTACATATATAGCCTGCATCTTCTTCCGAATAATGCTCTTTGACATATTGATATAACTCCTGTTCTGACATATATAAATGTGCCCACGGAGGAATTTTTAAAACTTCTTCCTTGATCCAGTTGCGGCAATGATGCCCGATTATACATGACCAGATCGGACCATATTCTGTATAAAATATTCCACCGGGTTTGAGTACTCTCTTTATTTCTGACAAGCATCTATCCAAATCACTGATGTGTTCAAATGCTGCAACTGAAATAACAATATCAAAGCTTTGATCGGGAAATTCCAGTTTTAAGGCATCACCCTTACATATTTTCCAATGACTTCCTTCTTCTGCTTTATAAACATCTGAAATCATCGGATCTATGCCAACCATATACTTTGGTTTATAGTTTGACGCAATATGCTTAAGCATCTCACCTTTCCCACAACCTATTTCCAATATAACTTTATTCTTCAGATCATATTTACTGGTCAGATTTCTTATAAAATCCAAATGATAATCCAAAAGATTATTACTTTTTATTTTATTCCTCTGCTCATTTGTGTTTTGAAATACTATCTCCCTATAAGCTTCTTTCAGCTTTTCTACACATACATCACATGTATACTTTCTTTTTAACGTCTCAAAGGCGCAATCCACAATCTTCTCGCAAAATTCATGATCTTCAAGCAAACGTAAAATATTTTCTGCATACTGATCTGGTTCATCTGCCATACAGATATTTTCTCCATCTACTGCTTCTAGCCCTTCTGGAGCAAAGACTGTCGAAGCTACTGGCACGCGTGATGCCCAGGCAGTCGGTATTTTTACCCTTGCCCCCGCTCCAATAAATAGCGGAACAACAAACACCTTCGCTCCATGAAAAAACCATTTGTCATCCTCCTGCTGTCCCCAAAACATAATATTTGGATGCTCTTTTGCAGCTTCAACCATCTTTCCATGAGCCTCACCAAATCCTACGATATGCAGCTTTGTCTCCGGCCTTTTTGCTATTACTTTTGGAAATACCTTCTTAATAAACCACAAAAGCCCATGTGCATTTGGATACCATTCCATCGTTCCAAGGTATAAAAGATCATACGGTTTTACCCGTTTTCCATCCTCAGGTTCATACTCCTTAAGTTCAATCCCACCTCCCGTTGGTACTTCATAAACATGTTTACATCCAGTTACTTTATGAAATAATTTTGCTTCAATAGGAGAAACTGTAAACGCTGCGTCAAACCATTTCCAACACATTGTCTCCCATGCATAAAGCCTTTCATATTTCTGATAAATCTCGTTGTACTCATCCACGGCTGCATAAGGGAGCCATTTCTCATACACACGATACTCCGCATTGTGCAGGTCAAGAACAAATTTTGACTCTGGGCTTTCCTGTTTCATATATGGTACAATCCACGCCATCATAGAATGTTCGATCTGTATTATGTCATAGAATTTTTTCTGCACCATCCTGACCGCTGTATTTTTAATCTCCATCCCTATCGTATTCCACACATCACTGCAAAATCCTTCCGGCATCGCGCGTTCATCTGATAGATCAATTTCTGGCTGTATTCCCAATGCTTGATCGATACATGGATACTTTTCCAAATATTCTTTTGATTTTTTAATATTATCACCATATGCTGTATACAACATATCTGTCTCAATCTTATCATCTTGTTTGAAGCGTATCATTGGCCTTACCATTCTTTGTGCCCCGCCGGATGTTGGAGGAACAATCATATAAGAACTGATCATTAAAATTCTTATTTTTTTCATTTCATTCATTTTAAAGGCTTCTCCTCTTATCGTATATCACACGTATCGGTGTCAGAAAAAATCTTGCAAACCTGGAAATCCTAAGCCCCAACCGCCATGCCTTCGAATCCATCACTTCCCTATACTGCCTCTCCAAAGCTTCCTTCTGCTTTCGTAAACCCTCACACTTTTTTTGTTCCTCCAGCAGCCAATCCAGATCCTTTCGGTTAATCTCCACAATCTCTGGGTCTTTTGGCGGCTGTATCGCCAGATATGAGATTTCGTTATATTTTTCCTTTAACATACGGTCGATCATTACTATCCGAAGCTGATTTTCCATAAGCTCTTTTTGCCTGGCTTCCATACGCTTATTCCCCCTCACCAAAAAATTGTTCTTCCAGCATCAGGCACCATGCATGGTATACCGGAAGGTGCAGCTCCTGGATCTGGTAGGTTTCTTTCTTTGGAACCGTCACGGCTGCATCTGCAAATGCTTTCAGCCTGCCGCCATCTCTTCCTGTCAGGGCAATGACTTTCATGCCAAGCGCCCGCGCAGTCACACATGCATATAAAACATTACCGGAATTGCCTGAGGTTGAGATGCCTAAAAGCACGTCTCCCCTGGTACCGTATCCATAGACCTGCTGTGCAAATCCAAGCAGCGGGTCTGCGTCATTTAAGTAAGCGGTAGACAGCGCGGTATGGTTAGTAAGCGCGATTGCAGCTAGAGCGCCCTGCAATTTTATGGAAAGCTTTTCACCCATCTGCCTGTCCACTGTGTAAAGCTCCTTGGACAATTCCCTGCCTATGCTTCTTGGCCTTAAAAAGCCTTTCATCAATTCTCCTACAATATGTTCCGCATCTGCGGCACTGCCGCCGTTTCCTGCGATTAACAGCTTTCCGTCTGTCTGAAAACAGGTTTCCAGTATCGCATAGGCGTTTAATATATGCTCTTTTTCACCTTCCAAAACTGGATAACGTTTGATTAATTCATCTAAAATCTGTTTTACTGCCAGTTTCATTCTGCTTCTCCTTATTTTTCATTTGTACCGCTGGCACATAGACCTCCGGCGTATAATAAAGCACTCTCGTACCTGCGTTTTCAAATGCAAACGGTACATACAGCAGCCTTTCAAGCGCCTGTCTTACATATGGCTGGCGGTCTGCTTCTGCATAGAGCAAAAGAAATCCTCCGCCGCCTGCTCCAAGCAGCTTGCCGCCAAGTGCCCCGGCGCGTATAGCGGCTTCATACAGCTCGTCTATAGATGCTGTGGATATTTTGTTTGTAATGCCCCTTTTCAGCTTCCATGTATGATCTAACAGCCTGCCAAATTCATTTAAGCTGCACGATGACTCCAATATGTTTTCTGCTTCATTCACAAGCGTATACAGTTCCAAAAGCTGTGCTGTTTTCTCCTCTTTTCTGATCGCTGCCTTTGTCTCCATCTGAATATCCGAAGAAAATCTGGAAAATCCTGTGAAAAAGAGCATCAGGTTTTCATTCAGCAGCTTCTTTCTCTGCGGAGAAATAATAACTGGATTGACAGTGTAGCCGTCCGCGGAAAAATCAATCCTGCGCAAGCCGCCAAACGAAGCCGCAATCTGATCCTGGATCCCTCCTGCCTCCTTACACAGCTCCCGTTCCAAATAAATTGCATCGTCTGCAAGCCTTCGCTTATCTGCATATTTTCCCTTTAATGCATAAAAGGCATTTAACATCCCGACCGCAAAGGAGCTGCTCGTTCCAAGCCCGCTGCGCGCTGGCAGGTCTGCTTCGTAAGTCAGGCGGATTTCATGCATGTCCAGATATTTCATCGCTTCCCGTATCGCTGGATGTTCAATCTCAGCAACACAGGTAACCCGTTCTGTTTTTGCATAGGACAATTCTGTTGAATAGTCAAAAAAACGCGGCAAGTGCCTGACATTGACATAACAGTATTTATCAAAAGTCGCGGATATCACAGCTCCCCTGTGCTCTTTATAAAATTCTGGAAAATCCGTTCCACCGCCAAAAAAAGACATACGAAACGGTGTTTGTGTAATAATCATGCTATTTCTCCTTATTGCTGTAATGTATCACAGGCCCTTTTTTATTCGCTTTCTTTCCTGCACACTTCATACCGCGCCTGCCCGACCTGCCATACACGCGGTATAAAAACAATCCCTGTCTGCCTTTCGTCATCGTACAGCACACGCATCTCTAGTGCATTGTACAAATAGTGATAAGGTACCCCGTCCCTGTCCTGGACAGCCAAATCCAGAAAATAGCGTCCCTGTTGCAGACAGTTGGACAGATGCAGCCGCACCTTGCCGCTTTTCTGTGCTGTAATCGTATCTTCATACCCGGACAAAGCCGTTGTGCCAAAACAGTACAAGCCGTCGTCTCTTGTAATTCCCACACTGATATCGATGCTGCTCCCGGCTGCTTTTGGGCTGCTTTCGTAAGTAAGCTCAAGCTCCGCCGCTTCTAAAGTGCTAAACATCAATGTTTCTTTCCCCTTGGAATTATAAAGGTGTGCATCAACAATCCGTATATCCAGCGATCCCTTCTGTACAGCCTCTTTTCTGCAAAATACCGGCAAAGACTGCTCCCCATATTCTTTTTCCTTCGTTTTCAACTGGGATTTTTCGAGCTGGAATTCGTCTTCCAGCTTTCGCATCCGCGACTTTTCCATTGATGCAAGATAATGCTTTCCTACCTTGCCAGGACTGCCGTCTTCCTTTATACGTCCTTCTTCCAGCCAATATGCCCGGTCGCAGATTTCTTTGATCTGTTCCATAACATGGGATACGATTACAATCGTTGTGCCTTTTGCTTTAATCTCTTTTAGCTTTTCAAAGCACTTTGCCTGAAAGCTCACATCTCCGACTGCCAGTATTTCATCGATTAAAAGTACATCCGCATCGACGCTGATCGCAACCGCAAAGGCAAGCCGCATATACATGCCAGACGAATAGGTCCGTACCGGATTGTCAATATACTCTTCCAGCTCGGAAAACCGAATGATTTCATTTAACCGCCTGCCGATTTCCTCATGCGAAAGCCCGAAAATAGATGCATTCGTATAGATATTTTCCCTTCCGCTCATATCTGGATGAAAACCCGCACCCAATTCAATCAGGCTGGATACACGTCCTTTTACAGCAACCGTTCCTTCTGTCGGGTACATAATCTTTGTCAGCATTTTCAACATCGTGCTTTTGCCGCAGCCATTTTTTCCAATCAACCCGACTGCCTCTCCTTTTTTTACCGAAAAGCTGATCCCGTTTAACACCCAATGCTCTTCATAGCGGTTTCTGCTGCGGAAAAGCACTCGTTCTTTCAAGCTTTTTCCTTTATCAAAATAGATCTTAAATCGTTTTCTGACCTGACATACTTCTATCATCGTTTCCAACTCTATAATTCCTCCGCAAATCCTTTTTGCAGCTTGTCAAAAATAACGCTTCCCGCCGCCAGCAGTCCAATACCTGTCAAAAATGCTCCGCACAGCGATATAAGCTGCGGTCTTTGTTTGTCATATAAAATCGTATGGTAAGCCTGAATAACTGCCGTCATTGGATTTGCTCGAAAAACTGCTTCCATCGAATCAGGCACGATCTCCATCGGATACATAATCGGCGTCAGATAAATCCATGCCTGCAAAACAACTCCCAAAATATGTTCCAAATCCCGAAAGTAAACGGTAAATGCACAAGTCAGCATTGCAAATCCAAGTGCCAGCACATATTCTACACCCATAACGGCAGGCAGATACAGCATTGCAGCAGGTTCTACTCCTTTTCCTGATATTCCAAGCATCAAAAATACAATCACAAAGCAAAACAGCATATTGACAAAACAGCTCGTCACATAAGAAACCGGCAGCACTTCACGCGGAAAATATATTTTTTTAACAAGGTCTTGCTGGGATACAATGCACATGGCTCCTCCCTGAACCGAACTACTAAAAAACATCCACGGGATCATTCCCACTGTCAGATACAGATAAAACTGCTCCATCCCGCTACGCATAATCGTTGAAAATACAATGGTATATATAATAATCTGAAACAAAGGGTTTAAAAACGTCCATAAAAATCCCAGTACAGAGCTTTGGTACCTGCCCCGCAACTCTTTTTTCACAAGGTTTCTTATCATTTCTTTATAGCTGTATATTTCTCTCAGCCTATCCAACATTCTCATCCTTTTTACCCTCCCCCTCCGGGAACGTCTTTTCAAAGTCTTCCTTGATCTTCTCCCATACAGCGTCCATACTGAACTGCTTTCTGGCAAGTTCCTGTGATGCAATCGACATCTCCCGCAGCCTGACTGTATCATCATACAAAGACACTACCTGCGCCGCAAATGCTTTCCCTGCTGCCTGGCTTTGTACCTCTTCCACTATACAGGCAGCCGTACGTATTTCCCCGATCCCCTCTGCTCCTATCGGTGTCGTAACAACAGGAATCCCATGATACAATGCCTCCACTACTTTTCCTTTCACCCCGGCACCATACCGCAGCGGTACAACGGCAATCCTGCATGACGCATAAAGCGAAGCAAGCTCTTCTTCTGACGCAAATGCTTTTACGATTATCCCGTTTTTTCCATCCAGCTTTTCAATCTCAGACGTAGGATAAGATCCGGCAATCATAAACGCCACCTGCCGTTCCTTTCGGATCAGTGGATAGACTTCCTTTACAAACCATAAAACTGCATCCTGGTTCGGATCATGGGCGAACCCTCCTACAAATAAAATCCCTTCGCGCTTTGCAAAATCATTCTGCTGGTTCTTAGGGAATGTATCAAATGCATAAGCTGTCACTGCCTTTACGCGTATCGCAGGATCTATTTTTTGAACCTCATCTGCTTCTATTTGAGAAGGATAATAGGAAATATGTGCATGACGCATCAAATAAAACTCCTGCTCCTCCCATTCCTTTGCTTCTTTTTCCTTTTTGGGGTCTTTTGTCAGTGCATATTCACGCCTGTTTCTTAAAAAATGGAGGTCATGTCCATAATAAATAATCTTAATATCTGTCTTTTCACGAAAATAATCGATATATTTTATGGAGATATGCGGTCGATTTAAAAACGCAAAGTCAATCCATTGCTTATTTTCCTCCAACCATGTAAAGAAATGCTTTTGATAATAAGCCCCATACAGCACTTCAACGCCCATCTGCTGCATCCTCTGCGTATATGGCTCGCTTTTATGATAATTATCGCCGACAAATTTCACCTGAAAGCCCTGATTTAAAAACATCCGCACATATTGATATACCGTACGCGATCCTGCATCTCGGTCTGGCATCGGAACATAATGGTCGACAAACAAAATCACTTTTTTTCCTTTGCTGCGCTCTCTGGACTGGAAAACATTGTTCCCACTCATACATGCCCTTTGTATCTCATGCTTCCATTTTTCATACAGCTTTTTTGTATTTTCCAACTGGTACTTTTTAATTCCTGTGTGCACATCTTTCCCATTTGAAACGCCTTCATAATGAACCACAACAGATTGTGGCTGGTAAACGACACGGTATCCTGCCTTTCTGACTGCAAACGCAAGATCAGAATCTTCGCAGTACGCAGGCGCAAACCGCACATCAAATCCGCCGACCTGTCTCCACAATCCAGCGCGTATCATAATTGCAGCACCTGAAAGATAATCCACGTCTTTCACATAGTTGTATTCTGGTGCACTGCTGTCCTGTCCGTTTCCATAATTCCATGCAGAACCGTCCTTCCAGATGATTCCGCCCGCTTCCTGTAGCCTGCCGTCTGCATAGACGAGTTTCGCTCCAGTCATTCCAATCGAAGGATCTTCTTCCATCAGCCGCAACTGTGTATCCAGCCAGCCCTTCTGCACCTGCGTATCATTGTTTAAGAAAAACAAATATTCACCAGACGCATGTTCCGCCGCTTGGTTGCAGTTTCTTAAAAATCCAACGTTGTGTTCACTGCGGACAACTTTCAAATTAGAAACAACGCTACAAATCTGCCTTGTCAGGTCTGTGGAATGGTCATCGGCAAGAATCACTTCCATCTCTGCCTTGTCTGCCGCGTGTACTATCGATGCCAGACACTGGTACGTAAAAGCAAATTCATTGTATACAGGCAGAATCACAGACACTTTAGGCTTGTTACATACAGCAAGCTCCAGTCGTTCACATTCCCAGGCAGATTGAAAGGTCCGCACTTTTGCAACCGGCGGCATCCTGTTTCCCGCTCCATCATAAATACATTCCAGCAGCCTTTTTTTCGTACCCTGGACACCTTCTTTTTTTAAATACCGAAACAGGTTTTTTATTCTGGAAAGGTTTATTTTTTTCATTGACTTGAGCAATATATCTGCATAATGAACGATCTTCATTTTCTTATGTTCCTTTCCAAATCCCTGCCCGGCTTTGCTTTGTTTAATTCTTGCTTGGTCAGCGTACGAAAACAGCGCCAATTTTTCCGAAAATCTCTATTTTTCACACAGCGAAGCATATATAACAATACCCGGTATCCATACAACGGATAGATCTGCCAGTTTTTCGCCTTTAAATACTGTCTGCAATAATAGATTTCACTTCGCACATTGTGGGCAAAGGAAAATGCCTGACACCCCCTGGTACTGGCACCGTGGATATGCACCACTACCGCCTTTGGATCGTATATAGTACGAAATCCTGCCTGTTCCATCTGTATGCCAAGTATCAGTTCTTCTTCATAAAGCAGCGGATACTCATCCAGCGGAGTTACTTTTTCTGCACATGCTGCGGACATCATAAAGCAGCAACCCAATACTGCGTATACGGCAAAGCTTATGTCCTCACCACGGTCAAGCCCAAAGTACGTTTGCCAGCTTTTTCGAAAAATCACATGCGCCCTTGTGCGCACAAGATATTTTTCCTTCATCCCAGTTTTTCGGCACAAATTGCAGCTTTGTACCCGTCCATTCACATCAACTATTTTAGGCCCTACAATCCCTGCTTTTGCATTTGCTTTGAAAGTATCCCGCATCTTTTGTATGCTTCCTGAAAGATAGCACACGTCATTATTGGATATCAAAATAAAATCACAGCCCATTTCTAGCGCTTTTGCAATTCCCCTATTATTCCCGCCATTATATCCCAGGTTTCGATTGTTTTGAATAAACACAGCCTGATGCTCTTTTAGAAAAGCAGAAAGGTCATAATTAGGAACTGCCGCAGACGCATTATCCACCAACAGGATCCGATATTCCTCCCGCGGCGGATGTTCCCGGATACTTTCTATACACCGCTTCGTATCCTGCCAGTTTTCATAATTTAATATCACAATCCCAATCATTTTCTGCCATTTATCCCATACCGTTTTTTATGCAGCTTTTGCATCACCCTGCCCGGAAGCAGCCCTGCGGCAAGCGGCTTGACTACATAGATTGCGTTTCCTTTTAAGATCCCAAGCTTCAAAAATCCATGCAGGCGCACTCTGCACTCACTGATCCGGTAGCGGTATCTGCGCTTTTTATAAGACTGCGGCTCCTCACGGTAGAAAAACAACGGTTCCTGCAAGTTGCAGCCGCGGTATCCCCTGGCATAAAGACGCATAAACAGCTCATAATCTTCTGCGCGCAGCACAGCAGGTGACTCGTTGTACCCGCCAACGGCTGTCAGCACTTCCTTTCGAATCATAACGGATGGATGAATAAACGGAGATGTCTGCAAAAAAGAAGTCTTTTTCGGATACTGTTCCATCCTGCGCACACCCCACACGCCATCTCTGCCAAACATCCAGGCGCTGCTGCCGACAAGCGCGTAATTCGGATGGCGGTTTAGAAAATCCGCCTGCTTTGCAAGCCGCTCTTTTTTTGAAAAATCATCCGCATCCATACGGGCAATATAGCTTCCCCTGGCTTCCCGCAGGCAGCGGTTAAGCGTAGCGGCAAGCCCTTTGTTTTTCTCATTGCGCAGCAGCCTGATTCTGGCATCCTTGCTGCAATATGCCCGCAGCCATTTGTAAAACCTGCTTGATGACCCGTCATCGCAAATTAAAAATTCAAAATCCGTCCATGTCTGTGCCAGGATCGAATCGATGGCACTTGCCGCCTGCTTTTTGCTTTTTTCATTGTAAGTCCCCATGAAAACCGATATTTGCGGTTTTGTCTGCGGCATTACCGTATGCTCCATAAAATCATAGATGTCAGCCATTTTTTCCTGCACGATTTCCCTGTCATAGTTTTTTGCACATGCCTGGTTGTGCATCCCGCACTTTTTGCGAAACGCACCATCCGTCAACAATGTGTCCAAAATTGTTTGCAGCCTTTCTACATCATACGGCGAAAACCGCAGCCTGCGGTCTGTAATCAGCTCCCTGCTGCCGCGAATATCCGAAACGGCGCAGGCAAGCCCTGCCGCCATAGCTTCGATCAGAGAAACCGGCATCCCCTCGCGCACCGACGGAAACACAAAAATATCCGCATTCTGGTAAAACAGCCGCACATCTTCCTGAAAGCCCGGCATCCGAATACGGCGTGCAACTCCCATACGGGACGCATACACTTTTAGCCTGTGCCTGCGTGCGCCTTTGCCGCATATCATATAATACACATTTTTCTGCGGCAAGCCTGCTAATGCCTTGATAACGGCCTGATGGTTTTTGCCTTTATTTAATTCTCCAACCGATAAAAGGATCATGGCATCTTCTGGAATCCGATATTTTTTGCGAAAATCCTGCCTGGCTGCCTGCGACTGTAACTGTATCTGTTTCTGATTCAAAAAAAATTGCTTGACAGCCACCCCGACCCCCGGAATCCTGCAAATCTTTCCAGCACGCAGGCGCCTTTTTGCAAGCTGGTAATCCTCCTGATTCAAGGTAACCAATACATCCGTCCAGCGTGCCAGCAGTCTTTCCACCGGATAATACAGCAGCCAGTTTTTTGCAGGCGCGCCTTTATAAAAATGAAATCCATGCGCGGTATAAATCACCCGAATGCCCCTTTTGTGCGCCGCAATCCTTGCAAGTGCTCCGCCAATTGGCGACTGGCAGTGCATCCATGCATAGCTGTACCGTTCTGTCAGCCTCAGCACCTGCCTGTAAGCTCTGATACAGTCTTTGACAGAACACACACGCCTTGGACAATCCCACTGGTACTGCCTTACGTGCATTTGGCGCAGTGTTTTTTGCAGCCTTTGTATCTGCCTGGCATCGCATGTATTTCCTTGTTTAAAATTACATGCCACATGCACCTCATAGCCCCGCTCTTTTAACAGACGGATATTGGGCAGGTTAAACTGGTCAATCATCGACGCTACGGATGCCAGCACCAAAACAATTTTACGCCGCATATGTGTGTCCCTGTCCATATTCCATTATATTTCCGCGTTCATAATCTCAGCTACCGACTTCATAATCCGAATATACATCGCATAGCTGTCTTGTACATGCGCAGGCTTTCCACCTACGGCAGGCCTCTCTTCCAGTGCGGTTTTGCCGCTGTCCTTTGGATTCCAAAGATCCAAAACAGCTTCTGACGGATGTGCCCTGCCCCAAAGAATCTCGTCTGCACCTGCTTCCAGTGCTCCGCAGATATTTACAAACGTCTCCAGGCTCATAATCCTCGTCCCGCGCTCGATATGCCCAAGAAACGACATGCTGATCCCGCACTTTTTCGCAAGCGCATCCTGTGACCAGCCTTTCGCCTTACGAACCTGGCGGATTCTCATTCCCATTTTTGCATAGTCCAGTTCCTTCATACTTCCTCCTGTCCGCATCTCAAATCAGAGCATAACTGCTCCCTGCTGTTTCGAATGCTGAAAAGAACTTTCCATCGAAAACATAACATTTTCCAGTAAAATGTTATGCATTACAACATACATCGAAAGCGCGCAAAGCGGCAGAAACTAAGGGAATAGACATATTTTGAGTATCTCGCAGCAGCAAATTGTTTTTCATCTTTGTCAGATGGCATGTTTTGTTTGATTTTGTATAAGAATAGAAATAATGGGAATTTTTTGTGAAATTTAGCTGTATTTTGATATTTTGCAAACGAAAAACTAGCAATTTCATCCAATTTTTTTGTTTGTATTGCAAAACGTAAGATTTTGTTATAAAATACTTATACACAACATTTTACTGGAAAATGTTATCTTATAGAAATATCAATATACCAAGTTCATAAAAGATATCATTCGTTTTTCATTTGTGAAATTCCATCTTCCGTGTAACACCTAAAAAAATTGAAAAGATGTTAGAGCGTGTTTGAGTTACTTTGGTAAATTTTTACAAGAAGGGACGCCACCAGAGTGTACCCATCCTTTCTCCCGGCTGTTCTTCATTTCTGCCATCACTGCGTTGTCGTCAGTCAACGATGCACCCGGCATCGCCTCCTTCCTCCGCCTTGTGCTGACAAAAATAATGTGCACTGTTATTTCTGCAACGCTGTACTAGGTGGCGCGACCGTGCGCAGCCACAACGTAACAGCAGGATACTTAGGGATTCTTAGCAGTCTGGAACGGACGCAGCCAGGGGAGGCACATCCTCTTTCCCGGTGTCCCTTCCTATAAAAATAAAAGGATTCAGCCTTAAGCCAAATCCCTCTACACAATCTTTTATAATTGAATACAGCCTCCAGATACTTAACAAATCTGACTGCTATACACACAGCAAAATAACTTTCACACAGACATTACACAGCCCATTTCTTTTTTCGTATCCTGTTCCAATGCCGCCAGCTTTTCCTGTGCGTCTTCCAGCGACGTGCCCTTTACTCCAAAATAATATTTGATCTTTGGCTCTGTACCGGACGGGCGCACGCAGCACCAGGCATTGTCTTCCAGCTCGTAATACAGGACATTGGAAGCAGGCTGCCCCGCAGGTGCTGTTTCGCCGGATACCAGGTCTTTGCGGATGCCTTCTTTATAATCGCGCACAGCAAGCACTTTGTAGCCGCCAAGTGTTTTCGGCGGATTGCTGCGTGCCTGGCTCATCATATCCTGGATCTTTTTCGCACCGTCGATGCCTTTTAGTGTGAGTGTTGCCAGTCCTTCTTTATAGTAGCCGTATGTTTCGTACATCGCAAGCATCGCATCCCAGAGCGTCATTCCTTTCAGCTTATAGTATGCCGCTGCTTCACATAGCATCATTACCGCTACGCAGGCGTCTTTATCCCTGGCGTATGTTCCAGCTAGGCAGCCGTAACTTTCTTCCATGCCAAATACATAATCATAGGTATGTTCCTGCTCAAACAGACGGATCTGCTCCCCAATGTATTTAAAGCCGGTTAAGACTTCGATCAGCGCAGTGTCGTATGCCGCTGCGACTGCTTTTGCCATATCAGTCGTTACAATCGTTTCTATGAGTGCCGGGCGGTTTGGCATTGTACCCGTCTTTGTGCGTTCTCTTAACACATATTCTGCCACGAGCATCCCGGACATATTTCCGGTAAAGCTGACATATTCCCCAGTCTTTGTATCTTTTGCATACACGCCAAGGCGGTCTGCGTCCGGGTCAGTCGCAAGCACAAGGTCTGCATCCGTTTCCTTTGCCAGCGCAAGCGCCAGTGTAAATGCTTTTTCATCCTCCGGGTTTGGATAAGCGACGGTCGGGAAAGTGCCGTCTGGCAGCTCCTGTTCTTTTACAACATAGACATTGGTAAAGCCAAGCTCCTTTAATACACGGCGCACCGGCAGGTTTCCGGTACCGTGCAGCGGCGTATAGACAATCCTGATCTTGTCCGCCGCTTGCGGAATCAGCTCTGGATGGATGCTCTGTTTTTTTAGCTGCTCCATATACCGATCGTCAATCTCGCTGCCGATCGTGCGGTACATGCCTTGCGCCTGCGCATCCTTACGGGACATTGTCTTTACCGCAGAAAACTCGGTGACTTTGGCAACCTCTGCCAGTATATTTTTATCATGCGGCGGCGTAATCTGCGCACCGTCCTCCCAATATACTTTGTAGCCATTATATTCCCTTGGGTTGTGGCTTGCCGTAATCACAATCCCAGCAATGCACCCAAGCTCACGCACTGCAAATGACAGCTCCGGCGTCGGGCGCAGGCTTTCAAAGCGATATGTCTGAATCCCGTTCGCATTCAGGCAAAGCGCCGCTTCTTCTGCGAACTGGGGCGACATCTGCCTGGAATCATAGGCAATCGCCACGCCCCTTTCCTGTCCGCCCTGCGCAAGGATATAGTTGGCAAGCCCCTGTGTCGCCTGCCGCACCGTATAAATATTCATCCGGTTTGTCCCCGCGCCGATCACCCCGCGCAGTCCCCCGGTGCCAAACTCCAGGCGGCGGTAAAAACGGTCTTCGATTTCTGCCGCATCCGCTGCAATCGCTTTTAATTCCTCCTTTGTCTGATCGTCAAAATATGGATCGCTGCACCAGCTTTCGTATATTTTCATGTAATCCATTTTGATGTTTCCTTTCTTTTCCCTCTTTTCATTATCTTGTTTCATTTTTTCATAAAGGGACGCCAGGAGCGGGTATTGACACACCCACTCCCGGCTTCTCTTCGTAAGTGCTGCCAAAACAAGCCCGATATAGTTTGATTTGGTAGCAATAGTATATATTTAAACTTAAATGAAGTCAATATTTCAGCCGGATTTTACAGCCCATCTATTTAGCAACCGACATAGACCAGAAAACCGATAAGGAACTTATGGACACAAAGATAGACAAGTTTCTAAGTGAAAACGGATTTGAACGCGATACATCACGTTCAGAATTAGGAAATATAATTACGTCGCCACATGCGAAAAAAATAATGGGATATGAACAAATGGACTATGATATCCCAGTAAAGGCAAAATAAAATTGCGAACCGCAACGGCAGAAAGCATTTTTCAAACACGCTCTAGTACTCCATCCAGTCAGAAATTGAAGTATAGGGATGTATGTTTCGTGCCAGTGCTAGGCGAAATTTTGACGGCGATGCGGTGGCATCGGCTAGAAATTTCAACGCCGCAATGGTGCGGAACATGCAGTCACAGACTCCGATTTCTGACTGGATGGAGTACTAGTACTACAGCGAACAAACCAAACCATATTGAGCTTGTTTCGTAGCACTTAAGAAGAGCCGCCGGGAGAGCAGATTGCCACATCCTGCGTCCCTCCCGGCAAAGCTTCCTTAATCTCTCCAATCCTTATCCTGTTCTAAAATCGCACCCGTATTTGCATCAATTTTAAATTCATATTCATAACTACCTTTAATAAGCTCAATCTCATATACCGCCACGCCGTCATCCACATCGTACTCCGCCTTGTATACCGTTGCGCCAGGCACGGCGTCTAATGCGATCTTTTTTGCCTTTTCCATATCGACCTTTCCGTTCTGCCCGCTGGAAGATGAAGATGCGGTAAGCTTCCATTTGTATTCGAGCAGCGCTCCGGTTCTTGCATGGTATTCAAGTGTATACCGTTTATTCCCTGCCGTTATTTTTACCTTATAGATATCAATGCCGTCATCTACCTTTTGCGAAATCGCCGTAATCGTACCGTTTTTTACTTTGTTCAGTGCAAGCTGGCGGCATTTTTGCGTACTGATTACCGAACTGCCGCTGCTCGGGCTGACGGCTGTTTTTTCCCAGCCATACTCCATCATTTTTCCATCGGAAACACGGTAAGTCAGGTCATATTTTTTAGAACCCTTGACAAGCTCGATATCATAGACCTGCTGCCCGTTTTCACGGTCTAAATCCACATCCGTAACGACTGCGTTCGGCACTTTTTGCAATGCCTTCTGCCTTGCCTGCTCCGCACTCGAAATCTTTGCTGCCAATACGCCCTGCGCTGACGCCAGGCTGCCTGCCAATACAAATCCTGCTGCTAATAATGCTGCTGTTTTCTTTCCTGATTTCATAATCAATCCTCCTGAATAATTAAAAATTTATGAATCGATCGGTTCTGCTTCCCAGCTTCTAAAAGCACCGCTGTAAGCATCAATTTCAAATTCATACTCCATGCCGTCATAAATAATCTTGCCTTCATATTCGATACGGCCATCATCATAGTCTGTATCAAACTCCCAGATGTCGCTTTCTGACGCTCCCGGCACCTGTGCAAGCGCAAGCTCCTTTGCTTTCTGCGCTGATATTTTGCTGTCCTGCGATGCAGGCGGAGCAAAAGACTCGGCATCGTAATCATAGCTGACGACCTCTCCGGTAGACGCGTCGATTTCATAATCGTATTCTTTCCCATCCACCGTATAAAACTCTACCTCATAGATCTTTCTGCCATTTTCAAAATCCAGCTCGCTTTTTAAAAACGTCACCTGCTCACTCGTCAGCTCGGCATGAGCCAGCGCCCGCGCTTTTGCCTCTTTGTCCGTAATCGTACCGGTACCGGCGCTGCCGTCTGCACCGTTTTCTGCATTGCCGCCTATGCCGCTGTCTGCCTGTGCACCATCTGCCGTGCCGCTGTCTGCCTGTGCACCATCTGCCGTGCCACCGTCTGCCTGTGCACCATCTGCCGTGCCGCCGTCTGGCGCATCCAGATCTGCTTTTGTACTGCCTGTGGGTACTTTTGCATCTATGACAACCCCGGTAAGGGCATCGATCTCATAAGCATAGTCTTCCCCAAGCGCTGTAAATTCCACCCGGTAATAGTCCTTGCCGCTACGCTGCGACATATCTACCGACGTAAACTCTGCCTGCGACGCTTCCATGCCAGAAGCTTCCAGCGCCGTATTTTTCGCCTTCGTCGCGCCGATATATTCCATTTTGCTTTCCTGGCTGGCACAGCCGCTCAGCAAACATATCGCCAGCCCTGCTGCGCACAGGATATTTTTTTGCTTCATCGATCTTCTCCTTCCCTGTTTCTGAAACTCATTCTAACCAAAGACTATGAAACGTACATGAAATGCAGCATCTTTTTTTATTTTTCCACGGTCCTTTCTCTGCCGTCCGGCAGATGAAGCGTAAACGTACAGCCTGCGCCCGGCTCGCTCTCCAGCGTCATAAAACCTCCGTGGATCTGCGCGATCTGGCTGACCATCGGCAGTCCCAGCCCGGCGCCCATCTCGCCGCTGTGCGCGGTATCCACCTGGTAAAACCTCTGCCAGACTTTTTCCTGGTGTTCTTTTGCAATGCCTTCTCCATCGTCTTTTACGGACAGGCGCACCTCGCCATGTTCGCGGTCTGCCGACAGCCATACATGGCCGTCTGTGCGCCCATACTTGAGCGCATTTTCGATCAGGTTCACGACCAGCCGCGAAAGCAGCGCCGGATTCGCCTGTATATAAATGCCTTCCTGCCGTGTTGTCAGTACGACACGGCTTTCGTCGTACACCTGTTCTTTGCACAACTGCCGCAAAAACTGGTAAAGCTCCACCGTCTCCATTCCTACCTGCTCCGTCCCCTGCTCTAATCTTGTCATACTAAGAAGCTGCGCAATCACAACAGACATTTTTTCTGCCTGCCGTTTTATCATATCCAGCGTTTCCTGCCTGTCCTCTTCTGTTTCATCGTATTTGAGCGCATAGTCACACGCGCCTTTAATAATGGATACCGGCGTACGCAGCTCGTGGGATGCATCTGCCGTAAACTGCTTTTCTGCTTCAAACGAACGCTCCAGGCGTTCGAATAAGTGGTCAAAGGCGCTGCCCAGCCTGGAAAACTCATCCTGTCCAGGCGGAAGCCCAATCCGCCTTTTTAAGTCGCGCGCTTCGTTGATCGCCGCAGCCGTAGCGTTAATGCTGTCCAGCGGGCGAAATGCCCGGCGGATCATCCAGTAGCTGCCAAACGCTGCCATCGCTAAAAATACCGGAAGCACAACGAGCGCGACCTTCATTAGATTATACGCTGCCACTGTGCTTTCCGGCGCTTCGATCATACCGCGCACCCATACACCGTTCTCCCAGCCGTCAGCCAGCCATAAGTCCAGTACCAGATACCGCAGCTCTTTTTCATCCACCGTACGTATTCTGCCGTTTTGGAACGGTTCGCTTGCCGCAAAGGAGACCGGGATCTGCCCTGCCAGCAGAGATTCCCGCTTACTGTAGATCAGCGTGGTTACCCCGTTTTGGTAAAAGCGGAAGGAACTTTCAAGCTGTGGCTTTCCTTTTGCAAACTGAATCTGCTCCAGATTTTTTTTCACAGACGTTTCAAGTATTGCCGCCGCGGTCTGGACATTGACGCTATGGCTGATCCCGATCATAAAAACGACAAGCAGCACACCCAGCAGTGCCGTCAAAAGCGTCATCCATGCCGCGATCCTTGCCTTGACCGACCTGTGTTTCATATGCTTTCTCCCTGTTCATCATCGCGAAGCACCCAGCCGACGCCGCGGATCGTATGGATCAGCTTTTTGTCATAACCGTGATCTATCTTTTTGCGCAGGCGGCTGATATAGACGTCCATATTGTTGGAACTGCCCGTATACTCATAGTTCCATATCTGGTTTTCAAGCTGTTCCCTGGAAAGCACGATGCCCTGGTTACGGATCATATATTCCAGAATCGTAAATTCCTTTGGGATCAGCGGAATTTCCACCCCGCTCCTGGCGGCTGTCCTGCGCTTTATGTCCACTACCAGGTCTGCAATCGTAAATTCATTGCTGCGGCTGCCTGCGCGCTTGCGTGTCATCGCCCGTATGCGCGCGAGCAGTTCTTCAAAATCAAACGGCTTTACCAGGTAATCGTCCGCTCCCAGATCCAGCCCCTTTACCCGGTCTGCCACAGCATCCAGCGCCGTCAAAAGCAGTACCGGCGTATCCACGCCCTGCTCCCTTAACCGGCGCAGCAGCCCATACCCGTCCAGCTTTGGCATCATCACATCGAGTAAGACCGCATCGTATTCTGCCCCAAGCAAAAAGTCCTGCGCCTCCTCGCCGTCAAAGCAGCCGTCTACACTGTAGCCCGCCTTTTTTAACGTCTTTACAATCAGGCGGTTCATATCTTTTGCATCTTCCACTACTAAAACTCTCAAAACAATCCTCCTTATCCGACCTTCGGCATTTTGGTTCACTACTGTTATTATACTAGAAAGGAGTGCTGCAAATCAAGCCGCTAATCCATCACGATTTTATCTACCGTCACAAATTCGTACCCTTCCTTTTGCAGCCTGTCAACTACGCTCAGTGCCGCACGCACCGACGTCGGATATTCGTCGTGCATCAGTATAATGCTGTTTTCTTTGATTTCCCGGTATACCGTACTGCATATTTTGGACTCATTCTGACATGCCCAGTCCATAGTATCGATCGTCCACAGTACGGAGATCATTTCCATTTTCTTTTCCATCTTGCTGGAGCTGCTGCCAAACGGCGGACGCAAAAAACACGGTTCCTCCCCCGTGTATTTTTCAATGACTTCATTTGCTTTTATAATCTCTTTTTCTGCTGCCGATTCGGTCATGTGGCGGATGTCCACATGATTGTATGTATGGTTGCCGATCAAATGGCCTTCTTTTACCATACGCTCCATAATCTGTGGCTGTGCCTCCGCCTGCTTGCCAATGACAAAAAAAGTCGCCTTTACGTTCCGCTCGGCAAGTCCGTCCAGCAGCATCGGTGTATATTCAGAATCCGGGCCGTCGTCAAACGTCAGCGCAACCTTTTTCTTCTCCACAATCGCAGTATCTGTGTCCTGGCTGCCGGTACCGTCAGGCAGTACCTTTTCCCTCTCGCCTGTAGCGTCGCCAATGCTGTTTGCAGACGATACGCGTTCTTCCTGCTGTGCCGCCGTCATTGTAAGCAGTTTTGCCACTCCCATAAAAAAAAGTAAGACCGTAACAGAAAGAACGATACCATAACGGTTTTTTTTCGCTTTCATTTAAAGCTCCCGTGCTTCCTCTTTTACTCTATTGTATTCAAAGTTTTTTATTTTATATCCGCAGATTCTTTTTCCCATTCGCACGCGGCAGCCAGCGCACGGCGCCGCGTACGTTTTTTGCTACTGCTTTCTTTTCGCCTCCAGGCTTTCGCCGGACAAGCTTATGCATATCGTATCCCCGGTTGCCACTTCGCCGGACAGAATAATTTTCGCGGCAAGCGTCTCTACCGTTTTCTGCAAATACCGTTTCAGCGGCCTTGCACCGTATACCGGGTCATAGCCGTTTGCCACGATAAACTGCTCTGCCTGCGGTGTCAGCTCGACGCTCAGGCTGCGGTCAGAAAGGCGCTTATTTAAGTCTGCCATCAAAAGCCTGATAATACTGCCGATATCAGACTGCGTCAGCGGTTTGAATAAAATAATCTCATCCAGGCGGTTTAAAAATTCCGGGCGGAAGCCTGCACGCAGCTCGTTCATTACAGCATTCTCGCACGCCGGCAGAATCTCTCCCTTTGCGTCAATGCCTTCCAAAAGATGCGCGGAACCAATATTTGACGTCATAATCAGGATCGTATTTTTAAAATCTACCGTCCTGCCCTGGGAATCGGTAATGCGCCCATCGTCCAATACTTGCAGCAGCACGTTAAATACGTCCGGGTGCGCCTTTTCTATCTCATCAAATAAAACAACCGAATACGGCTTCCTGCGCACCGCTTCTGTAAGCTGTCCGCCTTCTTCATAGCCCACATATCCAGGAGGCGCCCCAATCAGGCGGGAGACAGAATATTTCTCCATATATTCGCTCATATCCAGCCGCACCATATTGTTGGCATCGTCAAACAGGCTTTCGGCAAGCGCTTTTGCAAGCTCTGTCTTGCCCACGCCTGTAGGCCCCAAAAACAAAAACGAACCGATCGGCTTGGACGGGTCTTTAATCCCCGCTTTTGAACGGATAATTGCCTCGGTTACTTTCGTCACGCCTTCCTCCTGCCCGATGACCCGCTTATGCAGCTCTTCGTCTAAGTGCAGCGTCTTAGCGCGCTCGCCTTCGGTCAGCTTTGCAACCGGTATGCCTGTCCAGCGTGATATAATCCTGGCAATCTCTTCCTCGCTGACATTTTCATGCATCAGCGACAAATCTTCCATTTTCAGCCGTTCTTCTTCTGCTTCCAACTGCTTTTGTATCTGCGGCAGTTTACCGTATTGCAGCTCTGCCGCTTTATTTAAGTCATACTGCTGCTGCGCCTTAGCAATTTCCTTTTTCACATTTTCCAGCTCTTCACGCAGCTTCTGCACTTTTTCGATCAGTGCTTTTTCGTTGTCCCACTGTGCTTTTTTCGTCTGGAACGCACTGTTTTGCTCTGCGAGCTCTCTCTGCAAATGCTCCAGGCGTTCACGGCTTAACTGGTCAGACTCTTTTTTCAGCGCCGTTTCTTCTATTTGAAGCTGCATGACACGGCGGTTTAACGCATCCAGCTCGGCAGGCATGGAGTCCAGCTCGGTTTTAATCAGCGCACATGCCTCATCTACCAGGTCAATCGCCTTATCCGGCAGGAAACGGTCTGAAATATAGCGGTTTGACAGCACTGCCGCGGATACAAGCGCGCTGTCTGTAATCTTGACGCCATGAAACACCTCATAGCGTTCCTTTAGCCCTCTTAAAATCGAAATCGTCTCTTCCACCGTCGGCTCATCCACCATAACCGGCTGGAACCGCCGCTCGAGTGCCGCGTCTTTTTCAATATATTCCCGGTATTCATCAAGGGTCGTCGCCCCGATACAGTGCAGCTCTCCCCTTGCCAGCATCGGTTTTAACATATTTCCGGCATCCAGCGCACCGTCCGTCTTGCCTGCGCCTACAATCGTATGCAGCTCGTCGATAAACAGAATGATCTGTCCTTCGCTTTTACGCACTTCGTCCAAAACCGCCTTTAACCGCTCCTCAAACTCCCCGCGGTATTTCGCGCCTGCTACAAGCGCGCCCATATCCAGCGCAAACAGCTTTTTATCTTTCAGCCCTTCTGGCACGTCACCGCGCACAATCCGCTGCGCCAGCCCTTCAATCACCGCCGTCTTGCCGACGCCTGGCTCGCCGATCAGCACCGGGTTGTTTTTTGTTTTCCGCGATAAAATACGCACGACATTGCGGATCTCCTGATCCCGCCCAATCACCGGGTCTGATTTCTGCGCACGGGCACGCTCCACCATATCGTAGCCGTATTTTTCCAGCGTATCATACGTTGCTTCTGGGTGATCCGAGGTCACGCGCTGGTTGCCGCGCACCGTAGAAAGCGCCTGCAAAAACCGTTCCTTCGTAATGCCGTATTCTTTAAATATCGACTTCATCGCCTGGTTCGGATATTTCAAAAGGCTTAAAAACAAATGCTCGACCGACACATACTCGTCACCCATCTGGCGCGCTTCATCTTCCGCGCTGACCAGCACCTGGTTTAAATGCTTTCCTATATATATCTGCCCGCCGGACACCTTTACCCGCGCTTTCAGATGCCGAAGCGCGTTGTCCATAAAATGTTCCTTATGGATCTCCATTTTCTCTACCAGCTTCAAAATCAAGCCGTCCGTCTGCCGCAGCAGCGCAACAAGAAGGTGCTCCTGCTCGATTTCCTGATTGCCATACTCATAAGCAAGCTTTTCACAGTCGTTCACTGCTTCTATCGATTTTTGTGTAAATTTCTGAATGTTCATAACGTTGCCTCCTTTTTGAAAAAACAGGTCTTTGTGGATCTGAATGCAATATAACACGAATTGTTAGCCACGTCAAGAGGTGAGTGCTAATTTTTAAAAAATCCCTTTTCAAAGTACCTCAAATCCTTATTTTTAGCGAATCTTCGTTGTTATCAAAAAGCATAACATCGTCAAACTATTACATATTACTTCATATTTTTATTTAATTTGAAGTAATAAATGAGGTAGGATTACCCGATTAGCCTTATTTTTTCCAGCTTATTTATTTCTTTCCGGCTTCGCTCTGACGATACATGGTTATAAACTTCCATTGTAACAGAAATTTTGCTATGTCCCATAATGTATTGCAGCACCTTTGGATCAACTCCAGCTTCCGCCATTCTTGTACATCCGGTATGTCGCAAATTATGCGCTGATATGTGTGGAAGTTTTTCCATTGCATCATTGGATCTATTATACCTATTTACAACATTAAGAATCATATTGTTTACGGCACTTGGCATAATTGGGTTTTTATTTTTTGTAGAGAAAACAAAATCGCTATACCCATCAATTTCAACGTCTGTTTTTTCCTGCTCCTTTTCTGTCAGCGATATCCTTTCGCTGGCATTATTGCTAAACTCCTGCAAACATCCTTTGCAAGGATTTTTTCTGATAATATCATCATCAACCGCAAGCTCCAGACAAGGGAAAATTATGCAATTATAATATTTTATTGTAGAATATTTTAACTCTTCACTCAGAAGCCCATTGTAAAACCTTAATATATCCGATTTTTTTATATCGCGCAATTTTTTATTCCCAAGAACGTCATTTCTTATTCTGCAATTCCATAAATCAATATAATTCTGCTTGGTGGATTTTTTTTAATTCCGCTTTAAAGAAATATATTTATCAAACTGTTCATTAAGTGTAATTTCTGATCCTTCTATATCTATGTTATCTTCTAAGTCCCTGTTTA